>OGYD01000157.1_pt1 | contig 55737 bp, 37 predicted proteins | sample 1576441 | NCBI WGS metagenome assembly OGYD01 (sample SAMEA3541537, study PRJEB24748) | human gut metagenome | biome: human gut; feature: human-associated habitat; material: faeces | place: China | collected 2012 | reverse complement strand
AAAAGCAGCATTACGGCCACGATTATCCCCTCTCCCTGTGGGAGAGGGTTAGGGTGAGGGCATCAGGCCGTGCGCGCCACCGCGTCACGCGAGGCCGCATCGCGCGCTTCACCGGTCAGCTCGCTCAGCCTGCCGTCGCGCATCTCCAGCAAGCGGTCAGCGTGAATAAAGTAATGATCGTCGTGGCTGATGGCGAAAATGGTTTTGCCCATCTCCTGCATCAGCGGCAGCAGCACCTGATAAAACTCGCGGCGGAAGTGCGGGTCCTGATCCGCCGCCCACTCGTCGAGCAGAATGATGTCACGCTCTTCCGCCAGCGCCAGCAGCAGCGCCACGCGTTTTTTCTGCCCTTTGGAGAGTTTGAGGTTAAGGATCTTGCCGTCCTGAAGTTCCAGCTTGTGCGACATCTGCAGGTGCGCCAGCCATTTTTCCACCAGCGCAGGATTGGCCTGCTGCCCTTCCGGCCCCAGCAGCCGATCAAACAGCCAGACGTCGGTGAACACCGCCGAGAAAAGCTTGCGGTAATCCTCGGGCTTCTCCGCGCTCAGCGCCCTGCCATCCAGTAAAATCTCGCCCGACTGCGGCTGATAAAGGCCAGTGAGCAGCATCGCCAGCGTCGATTTACCGCTGCCGTTGCCGCCAATCAGGAACAGCAGCTCGCCGCGGCGGATCGTCAGATTGAGCGGCCCCACGGAGAAGGCGCTGTCCTGATAACGGAACGTGACGTTACGCAGCTCGAGCGTCTGCCAGTTCGGGAAGGCCTGCGGGCGCGGGAATTCGGGCTTAAACGGCGCGAGATCGAATTTTTTGAGTTTATTAAAGGCCACCTGCGCACTCAGCAAGGTGGGCAATGCGCCCACCGCCGAGAGCAGCGGCGTGCGCAAAAACAGCAGCGTCAGTGAGTAGGTTGCCGCGACGTTGGTGTCCGCCCAGCCCAGGCTGTTAGCCATCCAGAATACCAGGCCAATGGCGCCCAGCATCATAATGTTTGACCAGTTCACCGCGCTCAGGTGGAAGGTATCGGCGCGAATGATATGGTGCCGGTATTCGCGCGCGTCCGGAATATAGAGATGGTTAAAGATATACTCGGCGCGCTCGCGGTTCAGGGTGAGCTCTTTGCGCCCTTCCAGTACCGTCTGGTAGTCGTTATAGAGCTTATCTTCAGTTTCGCGCAGCACCGCCATGTGTTTATAGACGCGGGACACCAGCACAAAACCGCCCCAGATGGTGATGGCAATCCACAGCGCAGTCACCGCCAGCATTTTGCTGGAGAGCCAGGCGAGATAGGCCGCCGAGCCGAAGGTCAGAATGATCCCCTGCACCAGCTCCGGCAGACGAACGAACGCGATAGTAATGGCGCGAACGTCGCTGGTCAGCCCCGCCAGCAGGGAGGCGCTGCCGAGCTGCTCGACGCGCTCGACCTGAGTGTCCAGGATGCGCTTGACAAACTCGCTGCGCAAACGGAAAACGAAATGGTGGCCGAGCGCAGTCAGCGCCAGCTGGGAGCCGAGCGTAACCGCCATCAATAGCAGCAGCAGGCCAAGAAACTCCGGCAATACGGAGAGCGAGGTGTCGACCATTTCAATCAACCGCACGTTAATAAACGCGATCAGGCCAATACCCAGCGCGGCGCTGGCCAGGCTTAACGCCATGACGGCGACGAAGGGCCAGCGGTACTGACGCCAGACAAGGAGAAGTAGTTGCATGCAGGCAATCCGGACAATAAAAATCAGCGAGCAGTGTAAACTGCCCTGCGCGGACATCAAGAATAATTCTTATTTTAGTTTACGCATACCCGCCTGACGGAAGGTCAGATTAAAGCGGTACACGCCCGTGAGGGGGTGAACGCCGGGTTTCAGCGGCTGAATGCCGTGATAGTAAAGCCGCGATTCCCTGCCCCACACCACCACATCGCCATGTTCCAGCATGATGCGTTTGAGCGGATCGTTGCGGCGTAATCCCCCAAACTGAAAGACGGCGGGCAGGCCTAACGATACCGAAACGATAGGCGCGCGCAGATCGGGCTCATCCTTGTCCTGATGCAGCGAGAGCTTCGCCCCGACGGCGTAGCGGTTGATCAGACAGGCGTCAGGACGGAAGTCAGGATAATCCGCCGCCACGGCAGCCTCGTGACAAAGTGCCTGGAAAACCGCAGGCATGGGAGGCCACGGCCGACCTGTCGTGGGATCGTTCGGAGCATACACATACCCACGTTCGTTTGTCGCCCAGCCCAGTTCGCCGCAGTTGGTCATGGCCACCGACATGGTGTAGCCGCCCGGCGTTACCATATGGCGAAACGGTGAAGCCGCTGTGACCTCTTCAATACCGGCAAGCAACGCCTCCGCACGGGAGAGAGCAAAGCGACGCAGGATCGCTGCCCCCGGCGCAAGCGGCTCCTGCCAGGGTTCAGCATCCGCAAAAAGATCGAGCATTATCCCTCCCGGCGTTTCGCCTCACGTTTTAGCAATAGCGCTTTTCGCGCCGCCCCCCAGCGATAGCCCGACAGCGCGCCGTCGTTGCGAACCACGCGATGACAGGGGATCACAATCGCCAGCGTGTTGGCCGCACAGGCTCCGGCGACGGCGCGTACCGCACTGGGCTGACCAATCGCCTGCGCCACCTGCTGGTAACTTGCCGTTTCACCGCAGGGAATTGCGCGAAGGGCCTGCCAGACGCGCTGCTGGAACGCGGTACCGCGAATATCCAGCGGCAGCGCAAGCGGTACGTCGCGGTTATTAATACTGGCAATGACCTGGTGGATCCGCTGTACGAAGGCGTCGTCCCGCGGCGCGTGCGTTGCTTTTGGAAATTGCGTGGCAAGCTCTGCGGTTAATTCAGCATCGGTGTCACCCAGCAGAATCGCGCAGATCCCCCGCTCGCTTTCGGCGACCAGACAGCGTCCTAACGAACAGTCATCGATGGCATACCGAACGGCCACCTCTCCTTTACGGTACTGCTTCGCCGTCATGCCCAACGCATCGTTGGCTTTACGATAATAACTGCTGCTGTCGGGAAATCCCGCTGCCAGTACGGCATCGGTAATTTTGTCTCCCTGCGCAAGCGCGGTGCGCAGACGCTGACCCCGCGCCGCCTGCTGCCAGGCTTTTGGCGTCATGCCGGTCACGGATTTAAACAGGCGGTGGAAATGGAAAGGACTCATGGCAACCTGCTCCGCCAGCCTCTCCAGAGTTAGCGCAGGATCCTGCTCCAGAAGCCGGCAGGCGTGTTCCACTTTTGCCAGCTTTTGCGCCTGCGGATCGCGCTTGTCCGGCATGCAGCGCTTGCACGGACGAAAGCCCGCCTGAGCGGCGTGCCGGGCATCGGGATAAAAGCGGACATTTTTACGCAGCGCGTGGCGGGCGCGGCATGACGGACGGCAGAAAATACCGGTCGTCTGCACGGCGAAGACAAACTGATCGTCAGCGAGCGGATCGCGGGCCAGCACGGCCTGCCAGCGATCCTCATCGGTAGTGAAGGTTGGGTTTTTCATGATCGGCTCCTCGTATAAGCATACATAGAGCGTGCCTGAGTGCCACCGATAAAAAACCCGCAACCTTGCTTTTTAATTTTTGTCGCTGACCAGGAAACTGTTGAACTGCGGCGAGCTCCAGGTTTTAAACCCGTCGCCCTCTTTGGTGATCATATAAACCGCCAGCCCTTCCTGACGGACCACCTCTTTGGCTTTCTCCGGGCCAAGAACCATTAATCCGGTATCCCAGGCATCCGCTTCGAGCGCGGTGGGGGCAATGACCGTCACCGAGACCAGGTTATGCGTGATGGGGCGGCCGGTCTGCGGATCAATCACGTGCGAAATACGCTTCCCGTCAAGCTCGTAATAGTTGCGATAGCTTCCGGAGGTGCTGATGCCATGTCCGTTGATATCCACTATCGCCTGCACGGCATTTTGCCGATCCGTCGGTTTTTGAATCGCCACGCGCCACGGTTTATCGCTGGCGTTCATGCCCCGACTGACCAACGCGCCGCCCACGGAGACCAGATAACGGGAAATCCCCTCCTGCGCCATCAGTGCAGCAAGATGATCCGCCGCATAGCCTTCCCCGACCGTCGACAGATCGACAAACAGATCGGGAATATCTTTCTGCAGGTACTGCTGCCCGTACTGGTTGATGACGGTCAGATGCTGTAGCCCGGTCCGGGCGCGGGCGTCATCAATGGCCGCCTGTTCGGGCGTCTTCACCGGCTGTTTATTCGGGCCAAATCCCCAGAGGTTCACCAGAGGACCGACGGTCACATCCATCGCCCCGTTGGTTTTATAACCTACGCGCATTGCCTCGGTCACGATATCGGCCATCGCCTCGCTCACCGGCCACAGAGAGGTGCTGGTTGAGAGGTTAAAGCGCATCAGCGCCGAGTCATTTTTATAGGTCGACAGCAGCTGATCGTCGGCGTCCAGCTGTGCCTGGATTTTGCCGCGAAGCTCATCCGTGCGCGTTTTATCGAGGTTCATCACGCTGACGCGCCAGAAGGTGCCCATCGTTTTGCCTTCGAGCACCGTCGCGGCAGGTGCGTCGGTTTTCGCCACGGGTGTGGGATCGTTACACGCGGTCAGGAAAAAAAGCATAGCCAGAAAGCTGGCGCGTAAAAAAGTCATGTCCATTCATTATTATCCTCATGCCAGGGCGGCAAGAGTACACCAAAACGGGTGAGTTGTGAGAATCTGAGAAGCACAAAAAAAGGGAGCCATCAGGCCCCCTTACGTCACACGATGGCGCGATTAGAACTGGTAAACCAGGCCCAGCGCGACGATATCGTCAGTACCGATACCCGCCTGACGGGTGAATTCATTTTCATCAACCAGGTTGATTTTGTAATCCACGTAGGTGGACATGTTTTTGTTGAAGTAGTAAGTCGCACCCACATCAACATATTTCAGCAGATCCTGATCGCCGAAGTTTTCGATGTCTTTGCCTTTAGACTGCAGGTAAGCCACGGATGGACGCAGGCCGAAGTCGAACTGGTACTGAGCAACCACTTCGAAGTTCTGCGCTTTGTTAGCAAAGCCGTAAGCGGTAGTTGGGTTGCTGCCGTTAGAGGTACCAAAACGGGTTGCGTTGTAGGTCTGAGAGTACTGTGCTGCCAGATAGATGTTGTTGGCATCGTACTTCAGGCCACCAGAATAGACTTCTGCGTGATCCCCTTTACCGTATACGCCCAGTGCGTTCTGATCGGCGGTACGTTTGGAGGAGGACATCGCACCACCCACGCTGAAACCTTCGCCCAGGTTATAGGTCACGGATGCACCGTAGCCATCACCGTTCTGGTTCAGCAGGCTGCGACCGTCGGTGTTTTCACCGCTTACGCTGCCGTTTTTGCCCTGATACTGCAGAGCAAAGTTCAGGCCATCAACCAGACCAAAGAAGTCCTGGTTACGGTAGGTTGCCACGCCGTTAGCACGAGACTGCAGGAAGTTGTCGGCACCGTAGGTGTCACCGCCGAATTCTGGCAGAACGTCGGTCCAGGAGGTCACGTCGTAAATCACGCCGTAGTTACGACCGTAATCGAATGAACCTGCTTCCGCGAACTTCAGACCTGCAAACGCCACACGAGTCCAGGACTGGTTGTCGCCTTCGTCCTTGTTGCCCTGAATCTGGTATTCCCACTGGCCATAACCGGTCAGCTGATCGTTAACCTGAGTTTCACCTTTGAAGCCAAGACGCATGTAGGTCTTGTCGCCGTCGTTACCCTTGTCGTCAGAGAAATAATGCAGACCATCGACTTTGCCGTACAGATCTAATTTGTTGCCATCTTTGTTATAAATTTCGGCCGCATTTGCTGCGCCTGCCACCAGGAGTGCTGGTACCAGGAGGGACAGTACTTTAACTTTCATTTTATTAACCCTCTGTTATATGCCTTATAATTGCCACTGCTTACTGGTTAACCCTCATTAACCAGTCGGCAATTTCATTCTCCGCAAAATTACAGAATAATCCAATGCGAATATGATACGAAAACTTTGAAGATGTTTCATTTGTCCATCAAGATGTTTCAAAATGTAAATATCAAGGAACTTTTACAAAGCACAAATAGCTTATAAATTTAGCACTTATAATCAAAAGAAAAATCATACATATAGTAATCAATAACTTATAATAAAAATCGTTACAGCACTGAATGACAAAACAAGATCGCGGCTAATCTCTAAAATATCTCTCGCTATCATCATTAACTTTATTTATTACCGTCATTCAGTTTTGAATGTCTGTTTATCCCTAATTGAGCCGGATGCTTCGCATTCGGTTTTTTTTTACCTTTCTTTACGCAACGCCTCATTTTTTGTGCTACCGCACCGAAATTGTAACGACTATTAACTAAATTCTCCCCAGCGATCGTTCGCTAACACACAATTGATGTAAAACTTAATTTCTTGTTAATTCGTGCTATTTGCTGGCGAGGCGCACTTTTTATTTGTACGCGCAGGACGAGTTTGTACATGTTTACCGCGCCACCCGCCGCCGGTATTGTCCGTTGAAAAAGTCGCCTGTTCCCGGACGGTGGCGCTGGAAATTCAGTTATTACCCTTTATACTGCCCTATCGCCACAGAGCATGACCATGACGGGTTAAAGATATCAATGAGTCAGAGTGAAACCACCGCCCCGAGCAAATTCTCCCTCCTCCCCGGGAGCATCACCCGTTTCTTTCTTCTTTTGATCGTTGTGCTGTTAGTGACCATGGGGGTGATGGTACAAAGCGCGGTTAACGCCTGGCTGAAGGATAAGAGCTATCAGGTCGTCGATATCACCCACGCCGTGCATAAGCGCATCGATACCTGGCGCTACGCCACCTGGCAGATTTACGACAATATTGCGGCCGCCCCTGCCTCCTCATCCGGAGATGGACTTCAGGAGACGCGGCTTAAGCAGGATGTCTATTACCTCGAAAAACCGCAGCGTAAGACTGAGGCGCTCATTTTTGGCTCTCACGACAGCGCGACGCTTGAGATGACGCAGCGTATTTCGACCTATCTGGATACCCTCTGGGGGGCCGAAACGGTGCCATGGTCGATGTACTATCTGAACGGTCAGGACAACAGCATGATCCTGATCTCCACGCTGCCGTTAAAAGATCTCTCTTCCGGGTTTAAAGAGACCACCGTGGGCAGCATCGTCGACTCCCGCCGGGCAGAGATGCTGCAGCAGGCGAATGCCCTTGATGAACGTGAGAGCTTCTCTTCCCTGCGTCGTCTGGCCTGGCAAAACGGTCATTATTTTACCCTGCGCACCACCTTCAACCAGCCAGGACATCTGGCGACGGTTGTGGCCTTCGATTTACCGATTAACGATTTAATCCCGCCGGACATGCCGCTCGACAGCTTCCGTCTGGAGCCCGACAACAGCACCCAGAACATGCGTGCGGCTTCTGACAAAGAGGCCGCAGAGAGCGTCTCGATCTCCTTTAACGGCTCAAAAATCGAAATCGCCTCATCCCTGAACTCGACCGGTATGCGTCTGGTGTGGCAGGTGCCGTTTGGCACGCTTCTGCTCGATACCCTGCAAAATATCCTGCTGCCTCTGCTGCTGAATATCGGTCTGCTGGCGCTGGCGCTGTTTGGCTACAGCACCTTCCGTTTCCAGCCGGGGCGTCAGAGCGACGCCTCTGCGGTCCCGGCAGGCACCAGCAATGAACTGCGCGTGTTACGTGCGCTAAATGAAGAGATTATTTCCGTGCTGCCGCTTGGGGTCTTAGTTCACGATCAGGAAGCGAATCGTACGGTAATGAGCAATAAAATTGCCGACCATCTGCTGCCGCATCTTAACCTGCAGAACATCACCACCATGGCGGATCAGCACCAGGGGGTGATCCAGGCCACCATCAACAATGAGCTGTACGAGATCCGTCAGTTCCGCAGCCAGGTCGCCTCCCGCACGCAAATTTTCATCATTCGCGATCAGGATCGCGAGGTGCTGGTGAATAAAAAGCTCAAGCAGGCGCAAAGACTGTATGAGAAAAACCAGCAGGGGCGCGCCGCATTTATGCAGAACATTGGCGATGCCTTCAAGCAGCCGTTAAAAACGCTGGCGACCCAGGCGGCGGCGTTAAATACGTCAGAAAGCCACCAGCTTGCCTGTCAGGCCGACTCGCTGGTCAGAATGGTTGACGAGATCCAGCTGGCGAACATGCTGGAGAATGATTTCTGGAAAGGAACACCAACCCTCTTCTCTATTCAGGATCTGATCGATGAAGTGGTTCCGGAAGTCCTGCCCGTGATTAAGCGTAAAGGGTTGCAGCTGCTGATCAATAACAATCTTCCGGCAAATGACGAGCGCCACGGCGATCGTGAAGCGCTGCGCCGCATACTGTTGATGATTATTCAGTACGCGGTGACGACCACGCAGATCGGCAAGATCACCCTCGAAGTCAGTACGGAGGAGTCGGCAGAAGACCGCCTGACGTTCCGCATCCTCGACACCGGGGAAGGCGTCACCACGAGTGAAATTGATAATCTCCACTTCCCGTTCCTGAACGACACGCAAAGCGATCGCTACGGCAAGGCCAATGCCCTCACCTTCTGGCTGTGCGATCAGCTGGCACGCAAGCTCGGCGGCCATCTGAATATCAAAGCCCGTGAATCCCTCGGCACCCGCTATTCTCTGCACGTGAAAATGGCGGCCAACCCGCAGGAAGAAGATGAAGAACGTCTGCTGGATGATGTCGTGGTGATGGTCGATGTGACCTCGAACGAGATCCGCAATATTGTCGTTCGTCAGTTAGAAAACTGGGGGGCGGCCTGCATCACGCCGGATGAAAGACTTGCAAGTCAAGAATTTGATCTGTTTTTAACTGATAATCCGTCTAATCTTACTGCCTCCGGCTTGCTTTTAAGCGATGATGAGTCAGGCGTGCGGAAAATCGGCCCTGGCCAGCTGCGCGTCAACTTTAATATAAGCAATGCGATGCAGGAAGCTGTACTACAACTAATAGAAGAGCAGCTGGCGCAGGAAGAGATAGCGGAATCCCCGCTTGGCGGTAATGAAAATGCCGAGCTTCACGCCAGCGGATACTATTCACTCTTTGTTGATACAGTACCAGATGATGTTAAGCGGTTGTATACTGAGTCCGCTGCGAATGATTTTGCAGCGCTGGCACAGACAGCACACCGGCTTAAAGGGGTGTTTGCCATGCTTAATCTGGTTCCCGGCAAGCAGTTATGTGAAACGCTGGAACATCTAATTCGTGAGAAAGATGCCTCTGGCATTGAAAAATACATCAGCGACATTGACGCCTACGTCAAAAGCTTGCTGTAGCAAGGTAGCCTTATACATGAACAATATGAACGTAATTATTGCCGATGACCATCCGATTGTACTGTTCGGTATTCGCAAATCACTTGAACAGATCGAGTGGGTGAATGTAGTCGGTGAATTTGAAGACTCTACAGCACTGATCAATAACCTCCCAAAGCTTGATGCACACGTGCTCATTACCGATCTCTCCATGCCCGGAGACAAATACGGTGATGGGATCACGCTCATCAAATATATTAAACGTCACTTCCCGGATATCTCGATCATTGTTCTGACCATGAACAACAACCCGGCGATCCTGAGCGCGGTACTGGATCTGGATATCGAAGGGATTGTGCTGAAACAGGGCGCACCGACCGATCTGCCTAAAGCGCTTGCGGCGCTGCAGAAAGGCAAGAAGTTCACGCCTGAAAGCGTTTCTCGTCTGCTGGAAAAAATCAGCGCGGGTGGCTACGGTGACAAACGTCTGTCGCCGAAAGAGAGTGAAGTTCTGCGCCTGTTCGCAGAAGGTTTCCTGGTGACCGAGATTGCCAAGAAGCTGAACCGCAGTATTAAAACCATCAGCAGCCAGAAGAAATCAGCGATGATGAAGCTGGGTGTGGACAACGATATTGCTCTGCTGAACTATCTCTCCTCCGTCACGCTGAGTGCAACTGACAAAGATTGATCTCCGCTGTCTATGCCGGGTGGCGCTCACGCTTACCCGGCCTACAGACCCCGCAGAAAAGGCCCTTCCGGGCCTTTTTTATATTCTCGTTTTTCTCACGCGCTCTGCGTAAATCGACAATGTCTGCTTCAGCACGTCCAGCGTCACCGGTTTCGACAGACAGCTGTCCATGCCTGACTCCAGACAGCGCTGCTTCTCTTCCGCCAGCGCGTTCGCCGTTACGCCCACCACCGGCAGCGTCAGGCCAAGCTGCCGGATGCGCTGCGTCAGACGGTAGCCGTCCATGTTAGGCATGTTGACATCGCTCAGCACGATATCAATATGATTCTTACTCAGCACGTTCAGCGCATCCACGCCGTCATTGGCGGTTTTGCACTGGTAGCCCAGCGATCCAAGCTGGTCAGCCAGCAGGCGGCGGTTAATCGGATGGTCATCCACCACCAGAATCATCATATCGTCATTCACCGACGCCAGAGACTCCGGTGACGGCAATCCGCCCGCGCCGTCGCGCTCTTCCAGCTCCACTTTGTAAATGCGCGCCAGCAGGCTCAACAGCTCGTGCGGCGTCGCAACACTGTGTACCCACTCCCCAGGCGCGCGCTCGACGGGAATGCCGATGTGGCGACGGCAGAAGAGCACCGACCCTCTCCCCTGCCACGGCTGCTCCTGCATCTCGTCGGCGATCAGCACATCGTCAACGTCCGGTGTTTGACCTTCATAGCGGCACACCCTCACGCCGCAGTGGGTCAGCAGCGCCGTCAGATAGTCATTCAGCGAGGCGTTATGCACCGCCAGCCAGCAGCGCTTATCGCTCAGCCCGTCTACCGTGGCTTTTGCCGGATATTGCGCCGAATAGAGCGGAATGCGGATGGTGAACTGGCTGCCCATGCCGGGCTCGGTATCCACAGAGATATCGCCGTCCATCATGCTGACGAGCTTCTCACAAATCGCCAGCCCCAGTCCGGTGCCCTGGAAGTTACGCTGCACGCCGGTACCGACCTGGAAGAACGGATCGAACAGACGAACCACCTCCTTCGCCGGAATGCCGACCCCCGTGTCGCGCACGCGAATGCTCAGGTAATCCCCTGCCCGGCAGACGTGCAGCACAATACAGCCGGTATCGGTAAATTTGATGGCGTTGCTGAGCAGGTTAGAGATGACCTGCTGCAGGCGCATCGGATCGCCGTGCAGCGTCAGCGGCACGTCCGGTTCGATAAAGCAGTAGAGCCCCAGCTGTTTACGCACCACCAGCGGCAGATAGTTGGCGCTAATGTGGTTCATCACCTCGCGCGGTGAAAACTCGCGCGGCTCGATTTTCAGCTGCTCGGACTCAATTTTAGAGAAGTCGAGAATATCGCTGATGATTTTCAGCAGCAGGCTGGAGGAGTTGTTCATCGCCGTCACCAGCCGGTCGACGCCTTTCGGCAGCTCTTTAGTCTGCAGCAGGTCGAGGTTACCGATAATCCCGTACAGCGGCGTACGCAGCTCGTGGCTGACGGTCGCAAGGAACATGGATTTTGACTGGCTGGCCTGCTCCGCCGCCTGCGCCATCTCCTGCAACGACTCTTCCATCTTCACGCGCGCGGAGACATCCACCAGCACGCAAATCGCCACGTTTTCATTGCGATAGCGGGAGTGGACAAAGCTGATCTGCAGGTTGGTGTGCGTACTGGTGAGCACGTCAACGAAGTTAACCTGCTGACCGCAGATAATCTGCGTCAGCCTCTGCCGGTCTTCGTGCGTCAGCATGTTCAGGTAGTTATGCGCCAGTTCGTTACTCAGGATGTTGGTCCCGTCCTGGGTACGCAGGATACAGATCCCCACCGGCGCCGAGGCAACAATCTTGCGGTTAAACTGCTCGTGTTCCTCCAGGCGCTGGGCGTCGCTTTCGGCGGGAATAAAGATTTTCCGCTCATACATGCGCGCCAGCGTAAACAGCGCCCCCCCCGCCAGCAGGTTGAGCAGAATTGCATTCATGATAAGAATGCGTATCCGCTCAAGTACCATATCCACCGGCAGCGAATAGACGATACTCAGCGACGACGGCGGCAGGCTCTTCTTCAGCACCAGCTCGCGGAAGCCCGAGGTATAGCCAAACCACGACCGCTCCTGCATCCAGTGCGGTTCGACGTTCAGCCGGTTATCGGGCCCGGCAAGCGAGATCAGCTGATGGCCGTTTTCATCCAGAATGGTCACCCCCATGGGCAGGCTGCCAGGGGTGAAGAAGTTTTCCATGCGGATGGTCTGCTCAATCCCCATCAGCGCCTGCAGGCGATTACCGAGATAAACCGGCGTCAGGGCATAGAAATAGCCCACGCCGGGGCGCGGGCCCTGGCTCACCCAGAAGATGTTATTCCCGCGCTCGTCCTGTGGTGCATTGCGGTATTTCACAATACGTTCATGCAGGCTTTTCAGCGCATTGTCACGCTCAACGGGCACGTCGCGCAGGCCAAAGTCAGCCATGCAGAGATTTTCGCTGCCAATCAGGAAGACGCGGTTCAGGTCATAGGCGGCGGAGAAGTTGTCGCGCCAGTAGCGCATAAACCAGGCTAGCGATTCCAGCGACCCGCGCCAGGTATTGCTCATGGTGGAGCAATCGGAATCCGGGAACAGCGGCTGGAAGTCCGGAACTTCGGTTTTGTCGTTACGCCCGCGGAGCGCAAGAATACCGTTTTCCGCCGTCAGACGATTCTCGGCAATATACTTCAGCTCCTTCATGACGTCAGACGTTCGCTGAATGTAGCGCTGGGCCTGGTCGGAGCTTAAGTTAAACTCCTGGCGGATCTCCGCTTCTTTCTGATGCAGCGCATTAACGATGTAAAACACCGAGAACAAGGCCACCAGCAGCCAAAGCAGGAGCGCCAGCGCTCTAAACAGATAGCGAGAGACTTTCAGCGTAGTACGAAAGGAGACGAGGTATTTCAAGGGGGCGAGGCTCCGCCGTCGGGGTCAAAAGAATGTGGTTAAGGTAGCGGTAAACGCGCCAGGTCGCAACGTTGACTTATCTGCTTCTGCAAAAGAAAAGGGCCGGAATCCGGCCCTTTTTTGCATCAGGAGACATTACTCGTCAGCGTCATCCGCTACGTCATCGTCGGTGTCGGCTTCTGGCGCGATGTCCTCATCGCCTTCCGCGACGCTACCGTCGATGGAGTCGAGCTCTTCGTCATCCACCGGCTCGGCAACGCGCTGCAGACCCACCACGTTTTCATCTTCCGCTGTACGGATGAGGATCACGCCCTGGGTGTTACGACCCACCACGCTGATCTCAGACACGCGGGTACGCACCAGCGTACCGGCATCGGTGATCATCATGATCTGGTCGGCATCGTCTACCTGCACCGCGCCGACAACGGAACCGTTGCGCTCGGTCACCTTGATGGAGATAACGCCCTGCGTGCCGCGAGACTTGGTTGGGTATTCCCCTTCCGCCGTACGTTTACCGTAACCATTCTGCGTGACGGTCAGGATAGCCCCTTCACCGCGCGGAATAATCAGAGAAACAACGCTGTCTTCGCCAGCCAGTTTGATACCACGAACGCCCGTCGCGGTACGGCCCATTGCACGGACGGCGTCTTCTTTGAAGCGCACCACTTTACCGGCCGCAGAGAAGAGCATGACTTCATCGGAACCGGAGGTCAGATCCACGCCAATCAGCTCGTCGCCTTCGTTCAGGTTCACGGCGATAATACCGGCAGAACGCGGACGGCTGAATTCGGTTAGCGCGGTTTTCTTCACGGTACCGCTGGCGGTCGCCATAAAGACGTTCACGCCCTCTTCGTACTCGCGTACCGGCAGAATGGCGGTGATACGTTCGTTCGCTTCCAGCGGCAGCAGGTTAACGATTGGACGACCACGTGCGCCACGGCTTGCTTCCGGCAGCTGATAGACTTTCATCCAGTACAGACGACCGCGGCTGGAGAAGCAGAGGATCGTGTCATGGGTGTTCGCCACCAGCAGGCGGTCAATAAAGTCTTCTTCTTTAATACGTGCTGCAGATTTACCTTTACCGCCACGACGCTGTGCTTCGTAGTCCGTTAACGGCTGATACTTCACGTAGCCCTGGTGAGACAAGGTCACCACAACGTCTTCCTGGTTGATCAGGTCTTCGATGTTGATGTCCGCGCTGTTGGCGGTGATTTCGGTGCGGCGCTCGTCGCCGAACTGATCGCGGACCAGCTCCAGCTCTTCGCGAATCACTTCCATCAGGCGCTCTGCGCTGCCCAGGATATGCAGCAGCTCAGCAATCTGTTCCAGCAGCTCTTTGTATTCGTCGAGCAGTTTTTCATGCTCAAGGCCGGTCAGTTTCTGCAGACGCAGATCCAGAATCGCCTGGGCCTGCTGTTCAGTCAGGTAGTATTGACCGTCACGCACGCCGAACTCAGGTTCCAGCCATTCAGGACGCGCCGCGTCATCGCCCGCACGTTCCAGCATCGCGGCGACGTTGCCCAGATCCCACGGACGGGAAACCAGCGCGGTTTTCGCTTCCGCCGGGGTTGGCGCACGACGGATCAGCTCGATGATCGGGTCGATGTTGGCCAGCGCAACCGCCAGCGCTTCAAGGATGTGCGCACGGTCGCGCGCTTTGCGCAGTTCGAAGATGGTACGACGGGTCACCACTTCACGGCGGTGACGGACGAACGCGCTCAGGATCTCTTTCAGGTTCATGATCTTCGGCTGACCATGGTGCAGCGCAACCATGTTGATACCGAAGGAGACCTGAAGCTGCGTCTGGGAGTACAGGTTATTCAGGACAACCTCACCCACCGCGTCGCGTTTGATCTCAATCACGATGCGCATACCGTCTTTATCAGACTCGTCACGCAGCGCGCTGATGCCTTCAACGCGTTTTTCTTTTACCAGCTCGGCGATTTTTTCAATCAGACGCGCTTTGTTCACCTGATACGGGATCTCGTGAACAATAATGGTTTCACGGCCGGTTTTGGCGTCCGCTTCTACTTCAGCGCGGGCACGGATGTAAATCTTGCCGCGGCCGGTACGGTACGCTTCTTCAATGCCGCGACGACCGTTGATGATCGCCGCCGTCGGGAAGTCCGGGCCCGGGATGTGTGCCATCAGCCCTTCAATGCTGATGTCTTCATCGTCGATATAAGCCAGACAGCCGTTGATCACCTCGGTGATATTGTGCGGCGGAATGTTGGTTGCCATACCGACCGCGATACCGGACGAACCGTTCACTAACAGGTTCGGGATCTTGGTGGGCATCACATCTGGGATGCGCTCGGTGCCGTCGTAGTTATCGACGAAATCAACGGTCTCTTTTTCCAGGTCGGCCATCAGCTCATGAGCGATTTTCGACATACGGATTTCCGTATAACGCATCGCCGCAGCGGAGTCGCCGTCGACTGAACCAAAGTTACCCTGACCATCTACCAGCATGTAGCGCAAGGAGAATGGCTGCGCCATACGAACGATGGTGTCATAAACGGCGATATCACCATGCGGGTGATATTTACCGATGACGTCACCGACGACGCGGGCAGATTTTTTATAGGCTTTATTCCAGTCATTGCCCAATACGTTCATGGCGTATAGTACGCGACGGTGTACCGGCTTAAGGCCATCGCGGACGTCCGGCAGCGCACGGCCAACAATGACCGACATCGCATAGTCCAGATAGGAGCTCTTCAGCTCTTCCTCGATGTTAACCGGTGTAATTTCTCTCGCAAGGTCGCTCATCTAACCGCTATCCCTCTACTGTATCCCGGATTCAAAGGTCGCAAATTATAACACAGCCGAGGTGATTGAGGTAAACCTATACGCTTTATTCACAGGGATTGCCTGATATACTCATTCGTCTTGCTAAATAAGGAGTAAAAGCGCCCATGAATGCCGAAAAATCCCCGGTGGCTCACAACGTTGACCACGAAGAGATTGCCAAATTTGAAGCGGTGGCGTCCCGCTGGTGGGATCTCGAAGGCGAGTTCAAACCGCTGCACCGTATTAACCCGCTGCGTCTGGGCTATATCGCGGAGCGTTCCGGCGGTCTGTTCGGTAAAAAAGTGCTCGACGTCGGCTGCGGTGGCGGTATCCTGGCGGAAAGCATGGCGCGCGAAGGGGCGAACGTCACGGGCCTGGATATGGGCTTTGAACCGCTGCAGGTTGCTCGTCTTCATGCGCTGGAGTCTGGCATACAGGTGGACTACGTGCAGGAAACCGTGGAAGAACACGCGGCAAAACATGCCCATCAGTACGATGTGGTGACCTGCATGGAGATGCTGGAGCACGTTCCCGATCCGCAGTCCGTGGTGCACGCCTGTGCAAAACTGGTGAAACCGGGTGGACAGGTCTTCTTCTCGACCATCAACCGCAACGGTAAAGCCTGGCTGATGGCCGTCGTTGGCGCGGAGTATGTGCTGCGCATGGTGCCGAAAGGCACGCATGACGTGAAGAAATTCATCAAGCCTGCGGAACTGTTAAGCTGGGTCGACCAGACGTGGCTCAAGGAGCAGCACATCACCGGTCTGCACTACAATCCGCTGACCAATAAATTCAAACTCGCACCGGGCGTTGATGTTAACTATATGTTGCATACAACCGCCAAAAACGACTAACGTCATTCGTTATTCTTATAAAGATTGCGCGACATCATGTTGCGCAATTCTGACCGCCCGTTGAAGAAATCAGCACTCGATCAAATTTTGAATTTTTTTTCTTAATTATTGACATGTCTTCCAGGCCTTACAGCACGAGGACTTAGCCTTTTTTACCCTTTCACAACCTCAATTTAACGTCAAAATCAACCCTTGTACTGAAAAGAATCCTTACTAGAATACTCACCATATAGCGTTTTTCTTATCGCAAACCCCCTATATGTAGTATTTATCCACAGAGTTAGTCACAAGACGGTTCTGTGGATAAGCGGGGGATATTTTTTTATTTCACGGACAGGTAAACCCCACATGAATCAGAGTCTGCTGGTGACAAAGCGCGACGGTACTACCGAGCGTATCAATCTGGACAAAATCCATCGAGTTCTCGACTGGGCAGCAGAAGGACTGAACAACGTATCTATCTCCCAGGTTGAACTGCGTTCACACATCCAGTTCTACGACGGCATCAAAACGTCTGATATCCACGAAACGATCATTAAAGCGGCGGCGGACCTCATCTCCCGCGAAGCACCGGATTATCAGTACCTCGCTGCACGTCTGGCGATTTTCCACCTGCGTAAAAAAGCCTACGGCCAGTTTGAGCCGCCGAAGCTTTACGATCACGTGGTGAAAATGGTTGAGCTGGGCAAATACGACACGCATCTGCTGGAAGACTATACGGAAGAAGAGTTCGAGCAGATGAACGGGTTTATCGATCACTGGCGCGACATGAACTTCTCCTACGCGGCGGTGAAGCAGCTCGAAGGCAAATACCTGGTTCAGAACCGTGTAACCGGTGAGATCTACGAAAGCGCCCAGTTCCTCTATATTCTGGTGGCCGCCTGCCTGTTCTCTAACTATCCGCGTGACACCCGTCTGGATTACGTGAAGCGTTTCTACGATGCGGTATCGACGTTCAAGATTTCACTGCCGACGCCAATCATGTCTGGCGTGCGCACCCCAACCCGTCAGTTCAGCTCCTGCGTACTGATCGAGTGTGGTGACAGCCTGGATTCCATCAACGCCACGTCCAGCGCCATCGTGAAATACGTTTCCCAGCGTGCCGGTATCGGCATCAACGCCGGTCGCATCCGTGCGCTGGGCAGCCCGATTCGCGGCGGTGAAGCGTTCCACACCGGCTGTATCCCGTTCTATAAGCACTTCCAGACGGCAGTAAAATCCTGCTCTCAGGGCGGCGTGCGCGGCGGTGCTGCGACCCTGTTCTACCCTATGTGGCACCTGGAAGTGGAAAGCCTGCTGGTCCTGAAAAACAACCGTGGTGTTGAAGGCAACCGCGTGCGTCACATGGACTACGGCGTGCAGATCAACAAGCTGATGTACACCCGTCTGCTGAAGGGCGAAGAGATCACCCTGTTCAGCCCGTCCGACGTCCCGGGCCTGTATGACGCGTTCTTCGCCGATCAGGACGAATTCGAGCGTCTGTACACCAAATACGAAAAGGACGACAGCATCCGCAAGCAGCGCGTGAAGGCGGTGGACCTGTTCTCCCTGATGATGCAGGAACGTGCCTCTACCGGTCGTATCTACATCCAGAACGTTGACCACTGCAACACCCACAGCCCGTTTGATCCGGTGGTTGCACCAGTGCGCCAGTCTAACCTGTGCCTGGAGATCGCCCTGCCGACCAAACCGCTGGAAGACGTGAACGACGAAAACGGTGAAATTGCGCTGTGTACGCTGTCCGCGTTCAACCTGGGCGCAATCAATAGCCTGGACGAGCTGGAAGAGCTGGCCGTGCTGGCGGTTCGTGCGCTCGACGCCCTGCTGGACTACCAGGATTACCCAATCCCGGCCGCGAAACGCGGTGCGATGGGGCGTCGTACCCTGGGTATCGGCGTGATCAACTTCGCCTACTGGCTGGCGAAAAACGGCAAGCGTTACTCCGACGGCAGCGCCAACAACCTGACGCACCAGACGTTCGAAGCGATTCAGTACTACCTGATGAAAGCGTCCAACGAGCTGGCGAAAGAGCAAGGCGCGTGCCCGTGGTTCAACGAAACCACCTACGCGAAAGGCATTCTGCCAATCGACACTTACAAGAAAGACCTGGATGCGATCGTCAGCGAGCCGCTGCACCTCGACTGGGAAGGCCTGCGCGAGTCCATCAAGACTCACGGCCTGCGTAACTCCACGCTTTCTGCCCTGATGCCGTCCGAGACCTCTTCGCAGATCTCTAACGCCACCAACGGTATTGAGCCGCCGCGCGGCCACGTCAGCATCAAAGCGTCGAAAGATGGCGTGCTGCGTCAGGTGGTGCCGGATTACGAGACGCTGGGTGACAACTACGAGCTGCTGTGGGAAATGCCAAACAACGACGGCTACCTGCAGCTGGTGGGTATCATGCAGAAGTTTATCGACCAGTCGATCTCTGCCAATACCAACTATGACCCGACGCGCTTCCCGTCCGGCAAGGTGCCGATGCAGCAGCTGTTGAAAGACCTGCTGACCGCCTATAAATTTGGCGTGAAAACGCTGTACTATCACAACACCCGTGACGGTGCGGAAGACGCGCAGGACGACCTGGTTCCGTCAATTCAGGACGATGGCTGCGAAAGCGGCGCATGTAAGATCTAATGTAAATGCCGGGTGGCGCTACGCTTACCCGGCCTACGTTTTTAGGACACACTCATGGCATATACCACCTTTTCACAGACGAAAAACGACCAGCTCAAAGAGCCGATGTTCTTCGGCCAGCCGGTCAACGTGGCACGCTACGATCAGCAAAAATATGACATCTTCGAAAAGCTGATTGAAAAGCAACTCTCCTTCTTCTGGCGTCCGGAAGAAGTGGACGTCTCCCGCGACCGTATTGACTACCAGTCTCTGCCGGATCACGAAAAACATATCTTCATCAGCAACCTGAAGTACCAGACGCTGCTGGACTCCATCCAGGGCCGTAGCCCGAACGTGGCGCTGCTGCCGCTGATCTCGATTCCTGAGCTGGAAACCTGGGTGGAAACCTGGGCGTTCTCCGAGACGATCCACTCCCGCTCTTACACCCACATCATTCGCAACATCGTGAACGATCCGGCGGTGGTGTTTGACGATATCGTCACCAACGAGCAGATCCAGAAGCGCGCGGAAGGCATTGCCCATTACTACGACGAGCTGATCGAGATGACCAGCTACTGGCACCTGCTGGGCGAAGGCACTCACCATGTGAACGGTAAAACCATCACCGTGAACCTGCGCGCGCTGAAAAAACAGCTGTACCTGTGCCTGATGAGCGTTAACGCGCTGGAAGCGATCCGCTTCTACGTCAGCTTCGCCTGCTCCTTCGCCTTTGCCGAGCGCAAGCTGATGGAAGGCAACGCCAAAATCATCCGTCTGATTGCCCGCGATGAAGCCCTGCACCTCACCGGTACCCAGCACATGCTGAACCTGCTGCGCAGCGGCACGGACGATCCGGAGATGGCGGAAATCGCCGAAGAGTGCAAGCAGGAGTGCTACGACCTGTTCGTGCTGGCGGCTCAGCAAGAGAAAGAGTGGGCAGACTACCTGTTCCGCGACGGCTCCATGATTGGCCTGAACAAAGACATCCTGTGCCAGTACGTTGAGTACATCACCAACATCCGCATGCAGGCGGTCGGTCTCGACCTGCCGTTCCAGACGCGCTCTAACCCGATCCCGTGGATCAACACCTGGCTGGTGTCCGATAACGTGCAGGTTGCGCCGCAGGAAGTGGAAGTAAGTTCTTATCTGGTCGGTCAGATTGATTCTGAAGTCAACACCGACGACCTGAGCGACTTCCAGCTCTGATGTCACGCGTCACGTTAAGTCTTTCCGGCACTGAGGTACTGTGTCGGGAAGAGCACCCTTCTCTGCTGGTGGCGCTTGAGGCGCATCAGGTCGAAGTAGAGTACCAGTGTCGTTCCGGCTACTGCGGCTCTTGCCGCTGCCGTCTGGTCGCCGGCCAGGTGGACTGGCTGACCGAACCGCTGGCCTTTATCAACGAAGGGGAAATTTTGCCCTGCTGCTGCCGGGCAAAAGGCGATATCGAGATCGAGATGTGATGGTGTCGGGTGGCGCTTCGCTTACCCGACCTACAAAACCGCAGTTCGTAGGCCGGGTAAGGCATAGCCGCCACCCGGCAATTTCAGCGTTAATCCTTCAGGAAGCTCACCGCTTTATCCGGGAAATCCGTAAACAGTCCGTCCACGCCCGCCTGGTTATATAACACCTCATAAAGCTGATTCACATCCGTGGCATACGGCGGCAGCTGGTCTGCACGCACGGTGTACGGATGCACCTGCATCTTGCTGGCATGCGCCTCTTTCACCATCGCCGTCAGCTTCACGTGTCCCGGCGTTGAGCCTTCCGCCACCAGCATGTGGTAATCCGGCCCGATGCCGTCGGCGTACTGCGCAATCTGCTTCATCGCGCCCGGCTTAAACATCCAGTCGTAGCTGTAGTTCACCCACTTGCCGTCCGGCTGCTTCTCCTGGGTTTCATTCCAGTCGGTATAGGCAATCAGCTGCACCAGATTGAGATCCATCCCCATCTTCGGCTCCAGCTCGGTTTTGATGCGCTTCAGCTCGGCGGCGTCAAAACACTGCAGGTAGACTTTGTCCTGCTTGCTGGTGTAGCCGTACTGTTTGAGCACCTCCAGCGTCTTCGCGGCAATGTCTTTCCCTTCCTGATGGTGGAACCATGGGGCTTTGATTTCCGGGTAGATGCCGATGTTTTTACCGGTGGAGTGGTTCAGTCCCTGAACAAACTCAATCTCTTCCTGGAAGGTATGGATCCGGAAGTCAGATTTGCCCATCGGGAAACGTCCCGGATAGACCTGCACCTTCTTGCCGTTTTCAATCTCGAAGCCTTCGGTGAACTTCAGGGAGCGGATCTCCGCCAGCGTGAAGTCAATGGCGTAGAAGCGGCCATCTTTGCGGGCGCGCTCCGGGAAACGCTCTGCCACGTCCGTCACGCGGTCAAGATAATGGTCGTGCAGGACGACCAGCTGGTCGTCCTTCGTCATCACCAGATCCTGCTCCAGGTAATCCGCCCCCTGCGCATAGGCCATCGCTTTTGCCGGCAGCGTATGCTCTGGCAGATAGCCGCTCGCACCGCGGTGGGCAATAACGATTTTATCCGCCGCCAGCGCGGAGCCTGTCATCAGGCCCGCCAGCAGCAGGCCGGTTGCTAACTGAGTTAATTTCATCGCAAAGCTCCTTATTGACGACGCGCCAGCACTTCCGCGTGGTGACGTTTTTCCCCGATCATCACAACAATCAGCAGCAGTACCGCCAGCACGCTTCCGCCAATCATCACCATAAAGCCGCCGTCCCAGCCGAAGAAGTCAACGGTATAGCCCACGATGGCGCTCGCCGCGACCGAACCGCCGAGGTAGCCGAACAGGCCGGTAAAGCCCGCCGCCGTTCCCGCCGCTTTCTTCGGCGCCAGCTCCAGGGCGTGAAGACCGATCAGCATCACCGGACCGTAAATCAGGAAGCCGATGACGATCATACAGGCCATGTCTACTGATGGGTTGCCCGGCGGGTTGAGCCAGTAAACGACGGTCGCGATGGTGACCAAGGTCATAAAGAACACGCCCGTCGCGCCGCGGTTGCCTTTAAACACCTTATCTGACATCCAGCCGCAAAGCAGCGTGCCTGGGATCCCGGCATATTCATACAGGAAATAGGCCCAAGAGGACTTATCCAGCGCGAAGTGCTTCACCTCTTTCAGGTAGGTCGGGGACCAGTCGAGGATGCCGTAGCGAAGCAGGTAAACGAACACGTTCGCCACCGCGATGTACCACAGCAGCTTGTTCGGCAGGACGTACTTCATGAAGATCTGTTTTGCGGTCAGCTCTTCTTCGTGCTCCTTGCTGTAATCATCCGGATAGTCGTTTTTGTACTCTTCAATCGGCGGCAGGCCGCAGGACTGCGGCGTATCGCGCATCAGGGCGAAAGCAATAATCGCCACCAGAATGGCACCAAAGGCAGGCATGTAGAGCGCCGCGTGCCAGTCGTTGAACCAGGCCATCCCCAGCAGGAACAGCAGCGGCGGAATACCGCCGCCCACGTTATGGGCGCAGTTCCACACCGACACGATGCCGCCGCGCTCTTTCTGCGACCACCAGTGCACCATGGTGCGTCCGCACGGCGGCCACCCCATTCCCTGGAACCAGCCGCAGAGGAACAGCAGCACGAACATGATGGCAATGCTGGAGGTTGCCCATGGCACAAAGCCCATAAACAGCATCACCGCTGCCGCCAGGATCAGACCGGCAGGCAGGAACACGCGCGGATTCGAGCGATCCGACACGGAACCCATGATGAATTTGGAAAAACCGTAGGCGATGGATATCCCCGACAGCGCGAACCCCAGATCGCCGCGGGAGAAGCCCTGCTCTACCAGATACGGCATGGCGAGCGCGAAGTTTTTACGTACAAGGTAGTACGCCGCGTACCCGAAGAAGATCCCCAGGAAGATTTGCCAACGCAGACGGCGATAGAGCGGATCTATTTCTGCCTCTGGCAGACGCGCCCTGTGGGGCGCAGGTTTGAAGATACTGAGCATAACAGCCTCCGTGGCCTTGAAATGAATGAGCAGGTGGCTCGCACCTGAATTCCAGAGGCGGGGATGTTAAGAAATCACGGTGATTGTTACTGTGAATCAACGCACAGATTGTTACAGAAATATGACAGAATGCGCAAAAAAGCGCATGAAATCACGTTTCACTTTCGAATTCCGCGCGTTTATGTTCGAAATCAAACAAACCACAAAATTACTATGGCTAAATGATAAAAAAACGAACATAGAGGGTAAACAATGACCAGTCACGATCCTCGTTATAGTGATGTGATAATCATTGGTGGTGGCGCAACCGGCGCCGGGATCGCGCGCGATTGCGCCCTTCGCGGCTTAAGCGTTACGCTTCTGGAACGCCATGATATCGCCACGGGCGCAACCGGACGGAACCACGGCCTGCTGCACAGCGGCGCCCGGTATGCGGTCACCGACGCGGAATCCGCGCGCGAATGTATTGCTGAAAACCAGATCCTCAAGCGTATCGCACGCCACTGCATTGAGCCGACCGACGGCCTCTTTATTACCCTTCCCGAAGATGACCTCGCCTTTCAGGACACCTTTATTACCGCCTGCACTGCTGCGGGCATTCAGGCGGAGGCCATGGATCCGGCGCTGGCGCGGCGGCTGGAACCGTCGGTTAACCCGGCGCTTATTGGCGCGGTGAAAGTCCCTGACGGTACCGTCGATCCGTTTCGCCTGACCGCCGCCAACATGCTGGACGCCCGTGAGCATGGCGCACGCATTCTGACCGGACATGAAGTGACCGGGCTTATTCGCGAAGGTCATCGCATCTGTGGGGTGCGGGTGTTTGATACGCAGTACAACGAGCACGGCGAGCTGTATGCCGCCGTAGTGGTCAACGCGGCGGGGATCTGGGGGCAGCGGATTGCGGAATACGCTGACCTGTCGGTGCGCATGTTCCCGGCGAAAGGCTCGCTGCTGATCCTCGACCACCGCATCAATAACCACGTGATTAACCGCTGCCGCAAGCCGTCTGACGCCGATATCCTCGTCCCGGGCGATACCATTTCGTTAATCGGTACGACTTCAACGCACGTGGACTACAGCGAGATAGACTACAACCGCGTGACCGCCGAAGAGGTCGACATCCTGCTGCGCGAAGGGGAAAAACTGGCCCCGGTGATGGCCCAGACGCGCATTCTGCGCGCCTACGCGGGCGTGCGTCCGCTGGTCGCCAGCGACAACGACCCGAGCGGACGGAACGTCAGCCGGGGCATCGTGCTGCTCGATCACGCCGCGCGCGACGGCATGGACGGGTTTATCACCATCACCGGCGGCAAGCTGATGACCTATCGCCTGATGGCCGAGTGGGCGACCGATGCCGTCTGCCGCAAGCTCGGAAATACCGAGCCGTGCGTCACGGCAGAACAGCCGCTGCCGGGATCGCGTCAGTCCACCGAAAAAACGCTGCAGAAAATCATCTCCCTGCCCGCGCCGCTGCGCGGGTCCGCGGTATACCGCCACGGCGACAGAACGCCACCGTGGCTTGGTGAAGGAAGATTGAGCCGCAGCCTGGTGTGCGAGTGCGAAGCCGTGACGGCCGGTGAAGTGCAGTACGCGGTGGAGAACCTGACGGTCAACAGCCTGCTCGATCTCCGCCGCCGCACCCGCGTCGGAATGGGCACCTGTCAGGGCGAGCTGTGCGCCTGCCGTGCTGCGGGGCTGCTGCAGCGCTTTCATACCACCACCGCCACCCAGTCGCTCGATCAGCTCAGCGCGTTTTTAAACGAGCGCTGGAAAGGCATTCAGCCTGTCGCCTGGGGCGATGCCCTGCGTGAAAGTGAATTTACCCGCTGGGTCTACCAGGGGCTTTGCGGTCTGGAGAAGGAGCAACACGATGAAATTTGATACCGTGATTGTCGGCGGCGGGCTGGCGGGCCTGCTCTGCGGCATTAAGCTCACGAAGCAGGGGCTGCGCTGCGCCATTATCACCCGGGGGCAGAGCGCCCTGCACTTCTCGTCGGGCTCGCTGGATCTGGTGGACGAAGCGTACCGCGATAAGCTGCCGCCGGAGCACCCGTATCACCTGGTTGGCGCACAGCATATTGACCGTTTTGCGCTGGAAACCGAAGCGCTGCTGGCGGAGTGCGGCGCGCGTCTGCAGGGCAGCGCCAGGTTCAATCACCAGCGCGTTACGCCGCTCGGCACCCTGCGTTCCGCCTGGCTCAGCCCGGAGGAAGTGCCCGTTGCCCCCATTCACGCGGGACGCGCGCGGGTGGTAGGGATTAGCGGCTTTCTGGATTTTCAGCCCCATCTCGCGGCGGCGTCACTTTGTCGCCAGGGCGTTAACGCCGAAACGGCAGAGATAGAGCTGCCTGAGCTTGATGTCCTGCGCGATAACCCGAGCGAATTTCGCGCGGTGAATATCGCCCGTTTTCTGGATAACGAGGACAAATGGCCGCTGCTGTATGAGGCGCTCAGCCCGCTTGCGGCAGGATGCGATGCGCTATTGATGCCCGCGTGCTTTGGCCTGAACGACAACCGACTCTGGCGCTGGCTCTCAGACCGTCTGCCCTGCACGCTCGGTTTGTTGCCCACGCTGCCCCCGTCTGTCCCCGGCATTCGCCTGCATACCCAGCTCCAGCGTAAGTTTGTTGCGCAGGGTGGCGTCTGGATGGCCGGTGATGAAGTGAAAAAAATCACCCTGACAGACGGCGCGGTAAGCGAAATCTGGACGCGAAACCACGAGGATATTCCGCTTCGCGCCCGCTATACGGTGCTGGCAAGCGGCAGCTTCTTCAGCAACGGGCTGCTGAGCAGCCGGGAGGGCATCCGGGAAGCCATTATGGGGCTGGATGTTCGCCAGCGAGCCTCCCGCGCGGACTGGTATCAGAGTGATTTCTTCTCGCCGCAGCCCTGGCAGCAGTTCGGCGTGATTGTCGATAACCACCTGCATCCGCAGCTTGCCGGTAAGCCCGTCAGTAATCTCTTTGCCATCGGCTCGCTGCTGGGCGGGTACGATCCCATTACCCAGGGATGCGGTGGCGGAGTCTGCGCCGTCACGGCGCTGTATGTGGCAGAGCAGATTAGCCAGCGCACGGAGGCTGAACAATGAACGATACCCGTTTTGAAAGCTGCATCAAATGCACGGTGTGTACCACCGTCTGCCCGGTCAGCGGCGTGAACCCACGCTATCCCGGGCCAAAGCAGGCCGGGCCGGACGGCGAGCGTCTGCGCCTGAAGGACGGCAAGCTGTACGATGAAGCGCTGAAATACTGCATTAACTGCAAACGCTGCGAAGTCGCCTGCCCGTCGGATGTGAAAATCGGCGATATTATCCAGCGCGCCCGGGCGCGCTACAGCACGCAAAAGCCGTCGCTGCGGGACGCGATTCTGAGCCACACCGATCTGATGGGCAGCGTCTCTACGCCGTTTGCCCCGCTGGTGAATGCCGCGACCGCTCTCAAGCCGGTGCGCCAGCTGCTGGATGCCACGCTGAAGATAGACCATCACCGCAGCCTGCCGAAATATTCTCACGGCACCTTCCGCCGCTGGTATAAATCCGTGGCGGCGGAGCAGGCGCAGTACGCCGAGCAGGTGGCTTTTTTCCACGGCTGCTATGTGAATTACAACCACCCGCAGCTGGGTAAAGATCTGCTGAAAGTGCTGAACGCCATGGGAACTGGCGTTCAGCTGCTTAGCAAGGAGAAGTGCTGCGGCGTGCCGCTGATTGCTAACGGGTTTACCGATAAAGCGCGCAGGCAGGCTCAAAGCAATGTCACCTCCCTGCGCGAGGCGATTGTCGAGAAAGGCATACCGGTATTGGCGACCTCATCCACCTGTACCTTCACCCTGCGCGACGAGTATCCGCATCTGCTGGACGTGGACAACACCGGCCTGCGCGAGCACATCGAGCTGGCGACGCGCTTCCTGTGGCGCAAGCTGGACAGCGGACAGACGTTGCCGCTGGGGAAATTACCCCTGAAAGTGGTGTACCACACGCCGTGTCATATGGAAAAAATGGGCTGGTCACTCTATACGCTTGAGCTGCTGCGGTTAATTCCGGGGCTGGAGCTGACGGTGCTGGACTCACGCTGCTGCGGGATTGCGGGAACCTACGGCTTTAAGCGTGAAAACTACGAAACGTCGCAGGCGATCGGCGCCCCGCTGTTCCGTCAGATTGAGGAGAGCGGCGCGGATATCGTGGTGACGGACTGCGAAACCTGCAAGTGGCAGATTGAGATGTCCACCAGCAAGCGCTGCGAGCATCCGATTACGCTGCTGGCAAAGGCGCTCGGGTGAACATGGCCGGGGCGAAAGGCCCCGGCACAGGCGTTACTCCACGAACAGCGATTCAACCACGTTAATCCAGCCGTGCTCGCTGGCCACCTCTTTGCCATTCAGCCAGCGGCGCAGCATGTTCAGCGCCATCATGGCGCACACCTCCTGACGCACCGCCAGGCTGTGGCGGGTAATGCTCATTTTTACCCGCAGGGCGTGGGTGCCCTCAGGCGTCGCCAGCGCGAAGTTGAGGTATTCCTCATCCAGCCCGCCGACAAACAGCGCCAGACCGGCAAAATGCTTCACCCTTCTCTCGGACGCCCAGCGGGCGGTTTGCGCGAGAGTCTCCTGCTGGAACGGCACCACTTCGCTGGCCAGCAGCGGCGCGTTGACGCGCGACAGCTGCAGCGCCAACAGGCCACCGGTGAACTGCTCGCTTAAGGTCACGCTCAGCTGACGCGACTGCAGATGCTTCGCAATCTGCGCCGGTAGCCCTTCCGTGCCTTCAAAGATCAGGCTTTCACCCGCTACGCGCTGCACCTCAGGCCACAGCGCCAGCATCGCCTCTTTCTGGGTGGCCGGTCCGGTCAGCTTAAGCTCAATGATCGGCATGGAGGAGCGATAGCCCATAGACACGCCCGGCGGGAGTGAGAGGTGATCGAGGCTCTGAGCCAGATCGCTTTCCGAACGGCCAAAAGTGGTCAGACGCAGGCACAGCGGGGGTTCCGGCAGGGTAAAACGCTGGCGAAGGCGCGGCAGGATCTGCTGCTCGACCATCACTTTAAATTCTGAGGGCACGCCCGGCGTAAAGAACATCAGGCAGCGGTTCAGCTGCATGGCAAACCCGCACGCGGTACCGACCGGGTTATCGACCAGTTCAGCACTGGCGGGAATTTCAGCCTGTTTGCGGTTGCTGGGGGCCATGACGCGGCCACGTTCGGAGAAAAAACGCGCCATCTGCGAGAGCCACGCCTCATGCAGCACCAGCCCTTCGCCTTTTGCGGTCGCGGCGGCCAGGGCACTGAGATCGTCACTGGTGGGGCCGAGCCCGCCGTTCACAATCAGCACGTCGCACTGTTCACTGCGCTCGCGCAGAACAGCGACCAGTGACTCAAGATTGTCGCCCACCGTATTGCGGCGCGTTAACGGTAATCCTTGCTCAAAGAAAAGATCGGCAAGCCAGGCAGCATTGGTATCAATAATTTGTCCATGCAGCACTTCGTCGCCGGTGGATAACATCTCCACGTTAATCATTGTGTTCTCCCGCTTATTTGGTCAAAACACTATAGCGCAAACGCGGGGTGGAGAAGAGGAGAAACTGGCGCGACAGCATGCCGCGCCGGAGAGATTAGAAGCCTGCGCTAACGCCCACGTACGGGCCGTCGGCCAGCGCGTTGTCGCGGTTGCCGTCTTTACCGGCCAGGTTCAGATAGCGATAGCCTGCTTCGATGGTGATTGGACGCATGATGGTCCAGCGCGCGCCGGCGTTGGCTTCCTCATAGCTGTCGATACCGCTTGAGAGGGAGTCCGGAGAGTAGTAGTACTCGCCAAACAGGCCGAAGCTGTCGCCAATTTTCCACTGCAGGCCGCCGCCCACTGCCGCCGCATATCCTTCGTCACCGTCATTTGGGTTGGTATAGATACCTTTACCGCCGACGGTCGCCAGGAACGGGCCCAGAGGAATGTTGAGGCCCAGGCCAAGGCTTGCCGCGTCGCCGTCGTCATCGTTATGCGTCCAGCCGCCGGTCATCGCCAGACCGGATGTCTCGGTACCCATGCCGAAGCCCAGGTGGGTATAATCCTGACCCGCCGAGCCGTTAATGCTAATGGCGTTCGCCGCCGCAGATACAACCATCAGGCCGAAGCCCAGTAATGCCACTTTTTTCATTGTCGTGATCCCGCACAATTTTTATAGAGAAGTCCCAAAACCGCGAGATTTTAACCTGGGTCTTCCGGGGATCAAGCACTCTGCGTGCGGCAGGCCAGTAGATTGTAACTATTTGAAACGGCTATTATCCCTTCAGCGTTGCGTTCACCCACTCCTGCAGCGCGCGACGCGAAACTTTAATGCCGCCATTTTTGAGTTCGGTCGGCAAAAGCAGCCAGCGGACGGGTTGCTCAAAACGCGCCACCTTGTCCCTGACCCAGTCGGGTAAAGTGGTGATATCCGTTCCCGGCTCGCACTCCACCACCGCCACCGGACGTTGCCCGAACTCAGCGTCGTCCAGCGGAACGATAAACACCTGGTTAACCTGCGGGTGCGTGGCGATAACGCGCTCGAGCGATTCCGGCTGGATCCCTTCTCCGCCGCTAAAAAAGAGGTTATCCATGCGGCCGAGGATCGTCAGACGGCCGTCATGCCATTCGCCGCGATCGCGGGTGGCGAACCATCCCTGCGCGTTGGTCAGCGGAATCAGTTCGCCATCCCGCCAGTAGCCTGAGGCCATGCTTTGCGCCCTGATCCAGACTTCACCGTTAACGACCTGCACCTCTCTGCCCGGCAGCGCACGGCCCACGTCCGGCTCGCCGTCGGCCTCTTTCGCACAGACGGTTGAGGCAAACTCGGTCAGACCGTAGCCGCAGAAGGTGCGTATATCCTGCTCTCGCGCCTGTTCGGTCAATTCCACAGGGATGGCCGCCCCGCCCAGCAGCACCGCTTTCAGTGCGACAGGCTGGAGGGCATTAAGCAGACGCCAGAGCTGGGTTGGCACGAGCGAGGCGTGGGTGCAGCCGCACAACGCCTGCTCCAGAGGCTGTTTCTCGCGCACGGTTAACCGCGCGCCGGCCTGCAGCCAGCGCCATAAAATCCCCTGGCCGGAAACGTGAAACAGCGGCAGCGAAAGCAGCCAGTCGTCGTCTTCACCGTAGGGCATCAGCGACAAAACGCCGCGCGCGCTGGCAAGATGGGCTTCGCAGGTATGGACCGCCGCTTTCGGCAGTCCGGTGGAGCCTGAGGTCAGCGTCATGGAGGCCAGCCGCGCCGGTTGCCACGCAGCGCAATACGCATCGGCGGTCTCGCGCATGCTCAGGGCAGGAAGGCCGTCGTAGCTGCCGTCCAGCACCAGCGCAAAGCGCAGCGTCATCTGCGGGAGCAGCACGTCCAGCAGCGGGCGCGGCAGCTGCGGATTAACGGGAAGAATACGCGCCCCGCACTGGAGCAGCGCCAGCCACGCCAGCAGGGTGTGCGGGTGGTTATGGGCCAGCAGCAGCACGCCGTCGCCCTCCTCCACGCCCTGACGGTGAAAGCCCGCCGCAAGGCTGTCGATGCGTGCGCACAGCTGTTGCCAGCTGAGCACCTCGTCATTCAGCCTCAGCGCCGGTTTATCGGCAAATTGCGCACGCCAGTGCCGCCACGGCCAGTCGGTAAAACTCATCGCAACGGCTCCAGCGCCGCGACGTCGAGGCACGGCAGCGCGCTGTCCGGCCACGGGCGAAGAAGCTGAGCCTGCATCAGGTTCAGCGTGTCGAGGCCGGGGACCGTGTCAGGCGTTAACCAGGCGGCAATGCGCGCCAGCTGGGTTAGCCCAAGGCTGGACTCAATCGACGAGCTGATGACCGCCGTCAGCCCTAAGGCGTGCGCCGCCGCGACCTGCTCGCGCACTTTCGCCAGGCTGCCGGTCAGCGTCGGTTTAATCACCACCGCGCTGACGCCGGGCTCGGCAGCGAATTCAAAATCGGCCTCGCGCAGGCTTTCATCCCAGGCGATGGCAATCCCCGTTTCGCGGGCGAACGCGCGCGAATCCTCGCGGGTTTTGCACGGCTCTTCGAGGAAGGCAATGCGGCTGCGGTACGCCGGATTGACGTACTTTGCAAACTGCTGCGCCTTAAGCGGCGTCCAGGCGCGGTTGGCGTCCAGACGCAGATGCAGATCGGGGATCGCCTCCAGCAGCAGGTTGGCGACCATGCCGTCACGCACCGCTTCATAAAGCCCGACTTTGATTTTCGCGACCTTCTCGCCCGGCATAGCGGAGAGCTGCGCGAAGAGCTCGTCCGGATCGCCCGTACAGAGCGGCGCCGCGCGGTAATTCCCCGCTTCTGGCAGGCTGCCGTCCAGCTCCGCCAGCGCGCAGCTGATGCCAAAGGCCGCGGAAGGGACGTCCGGCAGCGCCGGATCCGCCCCCTCGCGCCACGCGTCCGCCCACGCCAGCAAGGCCGCCCGCGCGTCATCCAGCGACTCGAGGCTAAAGCCCGGCAGAGGCGAAATCTCGCCCCAGCCTTCCCGCTCGCCCTGCTGCAGATGCACGAAGAAGCCGTCACGGGTTTTTAACCGCCGTTCACGCAGCACCACGCCCGCGTCCATCGGTATCTGCCAGCGGTAAACCTGCGCGCGACGCATTACGGATTCCGTTTGTATTTGCTGAAGTCTGGCTGGCGTTTTTCGTTAAACGCGTTGCGCCCTTCCTGACCCTCTTCGGTCATGTAGAACAGCATGGTGGCGTTACCCGCCAGCTCCTGCAGACCCGCCTGACCGTCGCAGTCGGCGTTGAGTGCCGCTTTCAGGCAGCGCAGCGCCATCGGGCTGTTTTGCAGCATTTCGCGACACCAGCGCACGGTCTCTTTTTCGAGATCGGCAAGCGGCACCACGGTATTCACCAGGCCCATATCCAGCGCTTCCTGCGCGTTGTACTGACGGCACAGGAACCAGATTTCACGGGCTTTTTTCTGCCCGACGATGCGCGCCATGTAGGAGGCACCCCAGCCGCCGTCGAAAGATCCCACTTTCGGGCCGGTCTGGCCGAAGATGGCGTTTTCAGCGGCAATGGTCAGGTCGCACATCATGTGCAGCACGTGGCCGCCGCCGATGGAGTAGCCCGCCACCATCGCCACCACCGGTTTTGGACAGGTGCGGATCTGACGCTGGAAATCGAGGACGTTCAGGTGGTGCGTCCCCGCATCGTCCTGGTATCCGCCGTAGTCGCCGCGCACTTTCTGATCGCCACCGGAGCAGAACGCTTTCTCGCCTTCGCCGGTCAGGACAATCACGCCGATCTTGTCGTCATAGCGCGCATCCGCCAGGGCCTGAATCATCTCTTTCACGGTCAGCGGACGGAAGGCGTTACGCACCTGCGGGCGGTTGATGGTGATTTTGGCAATACCGTCGGTGGATTTGTGGTAACGAATGTCGGTGTAGCCTTCGGAGCAGTCCTGCCATTCAACCGGGGCGTAAAGCATGTGTTCATCAGGATAGATCATAGAGTGTCCTTTATTCGAAGACGCAGTATCTGAGCCAGACTCGCGGCAACCGCGTCGGGGTTTTCCCGGTGGGCGTTGTGTCCGGCGTTGGGAATTGCATGGCAGACGGCGTTCAGCTCCGCAGCAAGGGCCGCAAACTTCTCATCACGTTCGCCATAGAGATAATCAAAAGTGAAATCACGTGCGCTGAGCGCGGTACGCAGGTCGGGCTGCACGGCCAGCGACGTCGCCTCGAGCATCATCGCCAGCGCCGCGCCGTTGTTCTGGCTACGCAGGGTAATCAGCGCGTCGCGCTGGGCGTCCGTCAGGGAGGCAAACACGGGCTGTTGGTACCAGTCAGCGAACACCTTTTCCAGCGGTTCGCTGCGAAAACGCGTCGCCCAGCGGCGGTCTGATGCCAGCCGCGCCCGCTTTTTCCGGCGCTTTTCGCGTGCCTTTTTGCGCTTTGCTTTCCATTTCTGCCAGTCGCGCGCCCGCTTCTCCTTCGCACGTGTGTAGGTTTCTGCTCGCGACTGAAACATGGGTTTGTACCGTTCCGGAAGATATTCGCTGAACACCGCCGCATCCCGCATCAGGAACTGATACTTGATCAGCCCATCGCCGCTTCGGATTTTATCAATGCGCTTTTTGGGAAGCGATTTCGAGGATAACAAGAGGTACATTTGCCCGGTCCCATAAAGATCAGGGACAACATTTCCCTCGTCGAAATGGCGTATCTCAACATAGCGAAGCTCCGAATACGGAATTTTGACGCTGCGCATGAAGAGTGCGTGCCACTTCACATAGCCCTCTGTTAGGGTTAATTCCCCAAAACACAGTGGCCAAAGAATATAAACAACATAGGTTCCGAGAACTACCATGAGTAAAGTGAAGAAATAAGCTACCCACCCAAAAACCAGTTCACGGATAATCAAATATGCAAGAAAGCAAGGAAACAGTGCTGCTATCATGCATGCGATTCGCCCTTCTATTATTAAAATTATGTGGGGATATAATGTTTTCCGCTTCTTTCGCGCGGCGGTTTGTCTCTCCGTTGATGGCGTCATTTTTCCAGCGCGGCGAGCTTCTCGCGGCGGATGCGTCCGGCGTCCCGGCGGACAAAGTACGCGGGGATGAGGATGAACACCGCGCTTACGGCCGCGGCCAGAAACAGCTCATACGGGTAGAGATAGCTGCCGGCATAGCTCGGATATTTGGCGAGCACCTCCGCCGTCGGCTCGAGCGCGACGGCCCGGATGATGAGCGGGTCGATGATGCTCGCAAGCACCATGGGCAGCATGATGTAGATGACCATCTTCACACTCTGCGACGCACCGGCGCGTCCGGCGGGCGTATAGTCGCGCGACGAGGCGGTGAACAGCCCCGCCATGGCGAGGTTTCCGGCCATGATGCACGTGCCGCCGACGCACAGCAGCGGCATGGCGTGGCCGAGGAATTTGATGCTGTAGGCGATCAGCCCGCCGAGCACCTGCATGGCGGCCACGGGGTAATAAAATTTTTCCTTGCCGAAGCGGTCCATGGCCTTACCCGCGAGCACGGACAGCACTGCCGAGGCGAGCACGACGATGCCGATGGGCAGGATGTAGTTGTCGATACCGAGCGTGACCTCGACGAGTGAGATCATGTACGGCTGCCAGAGCTGCATGGCAAGGCCGGAGAACATCATGCCGAGAAAGCAGACGTAGATCATCTTGTTGGCGCGGATGTTTGCCGGGCGGAAAGCGTAGAGCACGTCGCGCAGGTACGTGTCGCCCTGCACGGGGCGCAGGGCGGGGCTGTCGCGGAAGATGCACAGGCCGAGCACGCCGGCCGCACTCGTCAGGCCGCCGAGCACGAGGAAAAAGCCCGTCCAGTTGCCGTGCACGGTCATGCCATCAAAACCCGCGAAGATGACGATGAGCGCGACGATGGGCAGGATGCTCAGCACGATGTCCACGACGCCGCGGTTCGTGACGTCGGTCACGTCCGTGACCCAGGCGGAAAAGGCCGAGTCATTGGCGGTGCTGCCGATGGCGGACATGACGCAGTCCATGACGACGAAGAGCGTCACCGCGAGGCCGACGCTGCCGCCGACCTGCCCGTTGCCGAAGAGCGCGAACGCCGCCGTCGTAATGCCCCAGAGGATGTAGCCCCAGCAGACGAAGGCGCGGCGCTTGCCCACACGGTCTGACCACGCGGCGCTGAAGATCGTTGCGAGCGCGGCGGCGATGGCGCTGGCGGCGACGGTCGCGGAGGTCGCCCAGCCGGCGGCCGTGATATTTTTCTGAATGTAGGTGGAGAAGTAGACGTTTTCGACCATCCAGGCGATCTGCCCGATGAAGCCGAACACCAGCAGACTCGTCCAGACGAGCGCGCCGAGCGGCGTCGCCTTTTTGACGACCAGAGTATCTTTCATAACGTGCCTCCCTCTGTCCGGTGCGGACACAAAAAGGATACCATGCGCGCCGGAAAACGGCAACCCGTTTCCGGTGCTGCGGCGGCTGCACAGGGCAGAAAAAATTTTTTCAAAAATTTTTTCTTTCTTTGCATTAAAAACGAAAGCTGGCGCATTATTACGGCAGAACGGAAACAAATTAGATTTTCGTCAGACAGAGCACGCTTTCCTCTTAAGGTTGTTTACCGGTTATTTACAACTTTACCCCACACACACAAACTTTTGCTTGCTCTGCGGCGCCTGCGCGACACACACGCGTGGGCGCATTCTTTTTTAAATGCCGCGTTCCGGTCTGCGCTTTTTCGAGCAGACTGCGCCCCCAGAGAAAAGTGCTCTGCGCTCGCCCGGCCGCGCGCCGGGGCGGGGGAAGCCGGCCGCGTGCGCAGCGGCACAAATTGCCCCAAGACGCGAAAAAGGCTCGCCCAATCGGGCGAGCCTTGTTCGGTGCAATGATTGCAATTCACACAGCGCGGGTGACCTTGCCGCTGCGGAGGCAGCGGGTGCATGCGTAGACGTGCTGGGGTTTGCCGTCCACGATGGCCTTGACGCGCTTCACATTGGGTTTCCAAGTGCGGTTGGAACGGCGGTGAGAGTGGCTCACCTGAATGCCGAAGCTCACGCCCTTGTCGCAAAACTGACATTTTGCCATTGGTTGAAGCACCTCCTTCTCTAATATCTGCGAGAACAGCTTTCTCATAATAGCAGAAACCATGACCGATTGCAAGATGATTTTCACATTTTCTGCGCATTTTCTGCCGCGCGGCCGGAAAAATCCCCGCCGCGGCGCAAAAGCCGTTGCCAAATGCCGTTGTGTTCGCTACAATAGAATACGGGGGAGCAGACGCTCTGCCCATATGATCACAGCTTCCCGCCGCCGCGCGCGGCGTTGTCAGAAAGGAGATGCGCACCATGGGCGCACCGCATTATACCGTGCCGCTGCAAAAGATCGTCACCGAGCAGGGGCTGACCGTCCTGCACGCCGCCGCCGATTACGACGCGCGCGAGATCAGCACGGCCGATGTCAACCGGCCGGGGCTGCAGCTTGCCGGCTTCTACAACTATTTTGACCCCGAGCGCCTGCAGATCATCGGCCGCGTTGAGAGCACGTTTCTCGAGACGCTCACATCCGCGCAGCGGCGCGAGCGCTTTGAGACGTTCATGCGCTACAACATCATCGGCCTTGTCATCTGCCACGGCATGGACCCGTTCCCGGAGTGCCTGGAGATGGCGGAAAAGTACGACCGCAACCTCTTTCTCGTGCGCAAGGACACCTCGGAATTCATGGCCGACCTCATCGCCTCGCTCTCGAGCTATCTCGCCCCGCGCCTGACGCAGCACGGCGTGCTCGTCGAGGTGTTCGGTGAGGGCGTGCTCATCACGGGCGACAGCGGCGTCGGCAAGAGCGAGACGGCGCTCGAGCTCATCAAGCGCGGTCACCGGCTCGTCGCGGACGATGCCGTGGAGATCAAGCGCATCAACCGCACGACGCTCATGGGCTCTGCGCCCGAGATGATCCGCTATTATATGGAGCTGCGCGGCATCGGCGTGATCGACGCGCGGCAGATCTACGGCGTCGGCGCGGTCAAGCCCGAGACGCGCATAGACCTTGTCGTGCAGCTCGAACCGTGGGAGGACGGCAGGGCCTATGACCGGCTGGGACTGACGACGGAGTATTGCGAGATCCTCAACGTGCGCGTGCCGTGCGTGACGATCCCTGTGGGACCGGGACGCAACCTCGCCGTGATCCTCGAGCTTGCCGCGATGAACAACCGTCAGAAGGGCATGGGCTATAATGCCGCGCAGAAGCTTGCCGCCGAGCACGACCGCGGCATCGACCTCGGCATCGGATTTTGACCCGGAAAGGACAGAACGAACACTATGGCAAATTTGGATCTCATCGTCCGGGCGCTGCGTGCGCAGTGTCCGGGGCTGGAGATATTGGAACACGAACCGATGCGCGCGCACTGCTCGTTTCGCATCGGCGGACCGGCGCGTGCGCTCGTGCGCCCCGCGTCTGCGGAGGAGACGGCGGCCGTGTGCCGCATCGTGCGCGAGGGCGGCGCGCAGCCGCTCATCATCGGCAACGGCACGAACCTGCTCATTACCGACGGCGCGCTCGAGCGCATCGTCGTGCAGATGGGCGACAACATGGCCGCCGTCACGCAGCCGGATGCGACGCATCTGAGCGCGGGCGCGGGCATCCCGCTGGCGCGGCTGGCGCAGGCGGCGCTCGGCTGCGGCCTCGCGGGGCTGGAGTTTGCGCACGGCATCCCCGGGTCGCTGGGCGGCGCGGTGTCGATGAACGCCGGCGCTTACGGCGGCGAGATGAAGGATGTCGTCATCTCGACGCGCTACCTCGACGGGGAGCTGCGCCTGTGTGAGGCGCACGGCAGCGCGCATGACTTCGGCTACCGCCACAGCGCGTTTTCCGACACGGACTGCGTCCTGCTCGGCAGCACGCTTGCGCTCACGCCGGGCGACCCGGCGGACATTCAGGCGCGTATGCGCGACCTGAGCGAGCGCCGCCGCAGCAGACAGCCGCTCGACCTGCCGAGCGCCGGCAGCACGTTCAAGCGCCCCGTGGGGGGCTATGCCGCCGCACTCATCGATCAGGCCGGGCTCAAGGGCTACACGGTCGGCGGCGCGCAGGTGAGCGAAAAGCACGCGGGCTTTGTCGTCAACCGCGGCGGCGCCACGTTTGACGATGTGCTGCGGCTTATGGACGATGTCCGCAGCGCGGTGCTGCGCACGTCCGGCGTGGAGCTCGAGCCGGAAGTGAAGATCATCCGGGGGTGATGGGATGGAATTTCTGATCGTATCGGGGCTGTCCGGCGGCGGCAAGAGCCGCGCGGCCGACGTGCTGGAGGATCTGGATTTTTACTGCGTGGACAATATGCCCACGGCACTGCTGACGAAGTTTGCCGAGCTCTGCCTCGCCACGCGCGGCCGGTATGAAAAGGTCGCGCTCGTGACGGATATCCGCAGTCAGGAGAGCTTCACCGAGCTCTTTGACGCGCTCGGAGAGCTTGCGGACATGGGCGTGGATTACCGCATTCTGTTCGTCGAGGCGTCGGAGAGCGCCATCGTGCGCCGCTATAAGGAGTCGCGCCGCCCGCACCCGCTGCAGGCCGAGAGCCGCTGCTCCCTGCCGGAGGCCGTGCGCCGCGAGAGCGAGCTGCTCGCCCCCGTGCGCGAGCGCGCAGACTTCGTCATCAACACCACGGGACTCACGCTCTCGATGCTGCAAAAGCGCATCTGCGAGATCTTTGTCGACGGCGGTACGCGGCGCGACATCCTCATCAACGTCGTGGCCTTCGGCTTCAAGTACGGCATCCCGATCGATGCCGATCTGGTGTTTGACGTGCGCTTTCTGCCGAACCCGTATTATGTGGAAAAGCTCCGGCCGCTCAGCGGCATGGACGACGAGGTGCAGGAATATGTCCTGCGCAGCGACGTGGCGCAGCGTTTTCTCGAAAAGCTCACCGGCATGATCGACTTTCTCCTGCCGCAGTATGCTGCCGAGGGGCGCTATGCGCTCACGATCGGCATCGGCTGCACCGGCGGCCAGCACCGCAGCGTGGCCGTGGCCAAGGCGCTGACGGATTATCTCGCCGCGCGCGACGCGAACGTCCGTCTGCGCAACCGGGACTTCCCGAGAACCTGAGCGGAGGCGCACCATGTCCTTTGCAACCGAAGTGAAAAACGAGCTGTGCCGCGTGCCGCTCAGCCGCCATTGCTGCGCCGTGGCCGAGGCCTACGGCGTGCTGCTGTACTGCCACACGTTCACGACGCGGGAGATCCGCATCGTGACGGCGTGCGACGCCTTTGCCGAGCGGCTGCCGAAGCTGTTTCGGCGCGCATTCGGCGCGCATTTTGTGCTCCCGGCCACGGAAAAGGCCGGCGGACGCCATGTGCTGACCATCACCGACCGCGCTGCCATCGAGACGGTGTTCGCCGCCTTCGGCGCGGATCTGTCGCGCACGGTCGCGCACCACATCAACCTCGGCGTGCTGGAGAGCGACTGCTGCAAGGCGTCGTTCCTGCGGGGCGCATTTCTCGCCGGCGGCAGCGTCACAGACCCGAGCAAGAACTACCATCTTGAGCTCATCACGGCGCATGCGAGCGTCAGCCGCGAGGCGGCCGCCCTGCTCACGGAGCTGGGCTTTGCCGCGCGCAGCATCGACCGCGGCGCCAACACCGTGCTCTATTTTAAAAAGTCCGAGGCCATCGAGGACTTTCTGACCAAGATCGGCGCGCCCTGCGCCGCCATGGACATCATGTCTGCCAAGGTGGAGAAGTCCATGAACAACTCCATCAACCGCAAGGTCAACTGCGACACCGCCAACGCCGACAAGGTCGTCGCCGCGGCGCAGGAGCAGATCGACGCCATCCGCCGCATCGAGCGCGATTACGGGCTCGACGTGCTGCCGGAAAAGCTGCAGAGCGCGGCGCTGCTGCGCATTGCCAATCCCGAGGCCAGCCTTGCCGACCTCGCCATGCTCTCGTATCCGCCGGTGACGAAGAGCTGTCTGAACTACCGGCTGAAAAAACTCATGGAATTTCACATGGACGACTGAAAGGAACGCACGATGGGGTTTGCACATCTGCACGTACATAGTGAATACAGCCTGCTCGACGGCGCCTGCCGCATCGGGCCGCTCGTCGAGCGCGCCAAAGAGCTGGGCCAGACCGCGCTGGCGATCACCGACCACGGTGTCATGTACGGCGCGGTCGCTTTTTACAAGGCGGCCGTCGCTGCCGGTATCCGGCCGATCATCGGCTGCGAGGTCTATGTTGCCCCGCGCGGCATGACCGACCGCGTCCACGGTGTGGACGATGCGTATACGCACCTCGTGCTGCTCTGCCGCGACGAGACCGGTTACCACAACCTCTGCTATCTTGTGTCGGCGGCGTTCGAGCGCGGGTTTTACGGCAAGCCGCGCATCGACTGGCCGCTGCTGCGTGAGCACGCGGGGGGGCTCATCTGTCTGAGCGGCTGCGTCGCGGGGGACATTCCGCGCGCGATCCTGCGCGGCGATTATGAGGCTGCCAAGGCGCGCGCCGTGGAGCTGCAGGCGCTGTTCGGCGAGGGGAACTTCTACCTCGAGCTGCAAAACCACCGCATGACCGACGAGGCGCGCGTGCGCGCGGCGCTGCTGCGCATCCACCGGGAGACGGGCATCCCGCTCGCGGCGACGAACGACGTGCACTATATCAAAAAGCAGGATGCTTACGATCAGGACGTGCTGCTGTGCATCCAGACCGGGCAGACGCTCGACAGCCCCGACCGGCTGCGCTTTCCGAACGACGAGTTCTACCTCAAGAGCGAGGCGGAGATGCGCGCGCTCTTTGACGAATATCCGGACGCTGTGGAAAACACGCAGCGCATCGCGGACCGCTGCCGGTTTGATTTTACCTTCGGGCACTATCACCTGCCGCGTTTCCTGCTCCCGGAGGGGGAGACGGATTCCGACGCCTATCTCACGAAGCTGTGCGAGCGCGGCTTTGCCCGCCGCTACGGCGACCGGCCGGAGGTGCACGGGCGCATGGAGTATGAGCTCGATATGATCCGGCGCATGGGCTTTGTGGACTATTTTCTCATCGTCAGCGATTTCATCGGCTACGCCAAGCGCCAGCGCATCCCCGTCGGACCCGGGCGCGGGAGCGCCGCCGGGAGCGTCGTGTCCTACTGCCTCGGCATCACGGACGTTGACCCCGTGCAGTATAATCTCTACTTTGAGCGCTTTCTCAACCCCGAACGCGTGAGTATGCCGGATATCGACGTGGACTTCTGCGTGCAGCGGCGCGGGGAAGTGATCGACTACGTCATCCGCAAATACGGCGCCGACCACGTGGCGCAGATCGTCACCTTCGGCACGATGGCGGCGCGCGCCGCCGTGCGCGACGTCGGCAGGGTCATGAACCTGACCTACGCCGAGACCGATGCCGTGGCCAAGGCCATCCCCGGCGGCATCAACACCACGCTCGACGAGGCGCTGCAGCAGTCGAAGCCTCTGCGCGCGATGTATGACGGCGACGAGCGGCTGCACCGGCTCATCGACACCGCCCGCGCCATCGAGGGCATGCCGCGCCACGCGTCAACGCACGCGGCGGGCGTGGTCATCACCGAGCAGCCGGTGTACGCCTATGTGCCGCTGGCGAGCAATGACGGCGCGCTCGTGTGCCAGTATCAGATGACGACGCTCGAGGAGCTCGGTCTGCTGAAGATGGACTTTCTCGGTCTGCGCAACCTCACCGTGCTCGAGGACGCGGCGCGCCGCGTGCGCCGCCGCGTGCCGGAGTTTCAGGTCGAGCGCATCCCGCTCGACGATAAGAAGACGTTTGATATGCTCGCCGCCGGGCGCACCGTCGGCGTGTTTCAGCTCGAGAGCGCGGGCATCACCTCCGTGTGCATGGGTCTGCGCCCGCGCAGCATCGAGGATATCACCGCCGTCATCGCGCTCTACCGCCCGGGCCCGATGGAGAGCATCCCGCGCTTTCTCGCCTGCTCGGCGCATCCGGAGCGCATCACCTATCAGCACCCGCTGCTCGAGCCGATCCTCGCCGTGACCTACGGCTGCATCGTCTATCAGGAGCAGGTCATCGAGATCTTCCGGCAGCTGGCCGGGTTCTCGCTCGGTCAGGCGGACATGATCCGCCGCGCCATGTCGAAGAAAAAAGAGGCCGTCATCACGGCCGAGCGTGCCGCCTTCGTGCACGGCGACCCGGCGCGGAGCATTCCTGGCGCGGTGGCCAAGGGCGTGCCCGAGCAGACCGCAAACGACATCTATGACGAGATCCTCGCCTTTGCAAGCTATGCCTTCAACAAGGCGCACGCGGTGTCCTACGCCATCGTGTCCTACCGCACGGCGTATATGAAGCGCAACTACCCGCATGAATACATGGCGGCGCTGCTGACCTCCGTGCTCGACAACACGCCGAAGGTCACGGAGTACATCGCTGAGTGCCGCGAGCTGGGCATCCGCCTGCTGCCGCCGGACATCAACGCGTCCGACGCCGACTTCACCGTGGAAAACGGCGACCTGCGCTTTGGTCTCGTGGCCATCAAGGGCGTGGGGCGCGGGCTCATTCAGGCGCTCATGCGTGAGCGGGAGATCGGCGGACCGTTCACGGCATTCGATGAATTCTGCCGCCGCATGAACGGGCACGATCTCAACTGCCGCGCCGCCGAGAGTCTCATCCGCGCCGGCTGCTTTGACCGCATGGGCTATAAGCGCAAGGCGCTCATGCAGTCGGTCGACCGCGTGCTGGGCGGTGCCGCGAGCGAGAGCCGCATGAACCTCACCGGCCAGATGAACCTCTTCAGCACGCCGGATGACGGGGGAGAGCCCGCCGACACGACACAGCTCGTGCTGCCGGACGTGGAGGAGTTCACCCGCGCCGAGCTCATGGCCATGGAGCGCGAGACCACCGGTCTCTATCTCACCGGCCACCCGATGGACGCGTACCGCGCCCTTGCGCAGCAGGCGAAGGCCGCGCCCATGGGCGACATTCTGGCGAGCTTTCACGCGCCGGATGCCGCCCCGCACCGCTACCGTGACGGGCAGCGTGTGGTCATCGCCGGCATCTGTACCGCCAGCCGCGAGCGCGCCACGCGCAAGAATACGCGCATGGCCTACCTCCAGCTCGAGGACGACAGCGGCAGCATGGAGGTCATCGTCTTTTCGCCTGCGCTTGATGCCTGCCGCGACCTGCTCGCGCAGGAGACGCCTGCGCTGTTCGTTTCGGGGCGCATCTCGACGCGCGACGAATCCGACCCTCAGCTCGTGGCGGATCAGGTCCTGCCGCTCAGCGAGCAGGGACTTGAGACACTGCGCATGCCGCCGCGCCGCGACCCGCCGCCCCGGCCCGAGGCACCGCCGCGGCACCGGCTCTGGGTGCGGCTGCCGGATAAGGAGCACCCGGCCGTCAGGCGCATCGAGCTGATCCTGAAAATGTTCCCCGGCGACGAGCAGCTCGTGCTCGTGTTCGAGGACACCGGCAAGCGCGCCGCCGCCCGCTGTGTCGTGCACCCCGCGCTCGTCGAGGAGCTGCGCGAGCTCGCCGGGCCGGGCAATGTCGCCGTCACGGAGGAGAAAACCCGTTGACGCGCCGGGCATTTTATGGTATCATGAACGTTAATTTATCTCCCGCCCCGGATAGGCACCGGGCGGGGAGACAACTCAGGAGTGTGATGATCCGCAATGGACGCTGGCCCTAAGCAGGATTTATGGAATCTTTTGCCTGTTATCATCGTGCTGCTCCTTGGTGCGGCCTATTTCGCCATCATGGAGACAGCCTTTTCATCCGCGAGCCGCATCCGGCTCAAAGCCGCCGCTGACCACGGCAACCGCCGCGCCGGTCAGGCGCTGTACGTGCTCGATCACTTCGATCAGGCGATCACGACGCTGCTGATCGGCACGAACATCCTGCACCTGACGATCGCGACGATCGTGACCGTGGCCGTGCAGCGGATGTGGGGTATGTGGGCGGTCACCGCCGCGACGCTGGTCACGACCGTGGTCGTGTTCTTTGCCGGGGAGATGCTGCCGAAAAGCATCGCCAAGAAATACGCAGAGCGTCTGGCCATGGCCACGGCGCGTTCGCTGCGGTTTTTCATGGTGCTCTTTCATCCCCTGTCCGTGCTGCTCACCGCCATCGGCAATGCCGCCGCCCGCTGCATCCGCGGCGAGCCCGCCGTGACCGTGACGGAGGATGAGCTGGCCGATATCATTGAGAACATGACCGATGACGGAGAGCTGACCGCCGAGCGCGGCGAGCTCATGAGCTCGGCCCTGTCGTTTGCCGAGGTGCCGGTCGAGAGCGTCATCACGGCGCGTGTCGATGTCGCCGCCGTGGATGTGGACGACCCGCCGGAGGAGATCCTCGCCTACGTGCGCGAGCAGCGCCACAGCCGCCTGCCCGTGTACGCCGACAGCGTGGACAATGTCATCGGCATCCTGCAGATCCGCAAATACATCAAGGCCTGCATCAAAGCCGGCGGCAAGGCCGTGGACATCCGTCCGCTGCTCGACGAGCCGGTGTTCGTGCACCAGAGCACGCTCATCGCCGAGGTGCTGCCCGAGCTCAGCCGCCGCAAGGCAAATCTCGCCATCGTCACCGATAACTACGGCGGCACGCTCGGCATCGTCACCGTGGAGGACATCGTTGAGGAGCTCGTCGGCGAGATCTGGGACGAGGACGACGTTGTTGAGGAGTCGTTCGTGCCGCTCGGCGGCGGCCGCTATGAGGTCGATGCCGAGATGACCGTCGGCGAGGTGTTCGACCGCCTCGACTACACCGATCCCGAGGACGACGAGGAGCTGCGCTACAAGCTGCTCGGTGAGTGGACATACGAGCAGTTTTCCTACATCCCGCGCGAGCGGGAAGGCTTCCGCTATCACCGGCTCGACGTGCGCATCTCCGATATGCGCCAAAAGCGCATCGTCAAGCTCATCGTGCGCCTGCTGCCGGAGGAGCCGGACGAGGCTGCGCCCGCAGAGACTGCCCCGGAGAAAGGGGGCGAGCCGGCATGAGCATCGTGTGGTATTTTGTCGCGCTCGTCGTGCTGATCGCGCTCAGCGCGTTCTTCTCCGCGTCGGAGATGTCGTATTCGTCGGCCAACCGTCTGCGGCTGGAAAACGCCGCCGAGGACGGCAGCCGCCGTGCCAGGGCAGCCGTCGGCATCCTCGACCACTATGATCGTGCCCTGAGCGCCATTCTCATCGGCAACAATCTGGTCAACATCGCCTCGTCGTCGCTCGGCTCCGTGATCGTGATCCTGCTCGCGGGCGAACAGTGGACGTGGGTGTCCACGGTCGTGCTGACGCTGCTGGTCATCATCTTCGGTGAGACGATGCCGAAGATCGTCGCCAAGCAAAACGCCAACGGCATCGCCCTGCGCAATGCCTATGTCATCCGCGCGCTGTCGATCGTGCTCTATCCCGTGATCTGGCTCGTGGTCGGTCTCGTGCACCTGATCACGCGCCCGCTGCGCGGCGACACCGGTGACGGCGATCCGGAGGAGGCTGCCTCGCAGGAGCTGCAGTCGATCATCGAGACTGCCGAGGACGAGGATGTGCTCGACGAGGACCGCAGCGAGCTGCTGCGCTCCGCGCTCGACTTTTCCGACGTCAGCGCGAGCGAGGCCATGACCGCCCGCGTCGACATGGTCGCCATCGACATCGACGACGACTGGGACGAGATCATGCGCGTCATCGACGAATCGACGTATTCCCGCCTGCCGGTCTACTCCGACAGTGTGGACAATATCATCGGATTTTTGTACCTCAACCGCTTTTTCAAGGCCATGATGGACGGCCGTCCGGAGGATCTGCGCGCGCAGCTCATCCCGCCGTGCTTTGTCTACAAGACCACGCGCCTGCCCGACGTGCTGGCAAAGCTCCGCCGCGAGCAGAAGCACCTCGCCGTCGTCACGGACGAATACGGCGGCACGCTCGGCGTCATCACGATGGAGGACGTGCTCGAGGAGCTCGTCGGCGACATCTGGGATGAGACCGACGAGGTCGAGCGCGAGGTCGTTGCACGCTCCGACGGAGGATATGAGCTTGACGGCGACATGACGATCTCGGACTTTCTTGAGCTGCTCGGCTGGAATGAGGACGCCCTGGACGACGCCGACAGCGCCACTGTCGGCGGCTGGACGCTCGAGCGCTTCGGCACGTTCCCGAAGCCGGGCGACAGCTTCCGGTACGAAAATCTCACCGTCACAGTCCTGGCCATGGACGGCCGCCGCGTCGAGCGTGTGCTCGTGCAGCCCGATCCGGCTTCCGACAAGGACGAATAAGTGCATACAACCCCGAGTCCGGTCTGTGCAAAAACTGCACAGACCGGACCTTTTTCTGTATGGAAAAGGTATCTTGTACCCGATGAGGGAAAATCTGCCCAAAAGGCGCAAGATGTGGCGATTTGTATCATAATTTCACTAATGCGTGAAAGATTTTGCACATCGAGCGCGCCAAAGTTTCATTTTTAGCTTGAAATTTACGCTTCACGCAGGTATAATGAACGCATATTGAATCTTCTGAAGAGGAAAATTTCAAAAAGGAGAGAAACCATTATGAAGTTCAACAAAATCGTGGCGCTGGTTCTGGCCCTCGTCATGGTGTTTGCGCTGTGCGCCTGCGGCGGCGGCGACACCAACAAAAAAGACGATTCCGGATCCACGGCCAAGGTCGACACCAGCACCGTCTCCGTTGGCGCAGTCGTCATCGCGCGTGACGATGTTCCGACCGACCAGATCTATGCGTTCGTGTCCACCATCTTCAATAACCTCGACGCCATCGCCGCTCAGCACGGCAAGGGCGCAGAGCTGAACCTCGAGGCTGCCGCTTCGGTCAAGGGCGTGCCGTATCACCCCGGCGCTGCCAAGTATTTCGAGGAGAAGGGCCTCAAGGTTGACGCGGTCAAGGACGGCGCCGGCACCGGCACCGCCGCTGCGCTCAGCTTCGGCACCGGCGGCGACACCGGCACGTACTACGGCTTCGGCAGCGTGCTGGCCAACTACGTCTCCACCAACTCCGACTGCAAGGTCACGGCGCTCACCTCCGGCGGCTCTCAGGCCAACGTTGAGGACCTGACCAACGGCAACGTCCAGATCGCCTTCGTGCAGAGCGACGTTATGAACTATGCCTACAACGGCCAGCGCCTGTTCGAGAGCCCGGTCACCGGCTTCTCCGTCGTTGCCCAGCTGTATCAGGAGCAGGTGCAGATCGTCACCACCAACCCTGACATCAAGACCGTTGCCGACCTCGCCGGCAAGAAGGTCTCCATCGGCGCAGCCGGCTCCGGCGTGTACTTCAACGCCATTGACGTGCTCAACGCCTATGACCTCAAGGAGAGCGATATCTCCGCCGTGTACCAGAGCTTCGGCGACAGCGCCGAGAGCCTGAAGGACGGCAAGATCGACGCCGCGTTCATCGTCGCCGGTGCGCCCACCACGGCCATCACCGACCTTGCCACCGCCGGTAATGTCTACCTTGTCAGCCTCGACGACAGCCACGTGCAGTCCCTGCTGTCCGCGTCCCCGTACTACACCGCCGCCACCATCAAGGCCGGCACCTATTGATGCCTGACTCGGTGATGCGCTGCATCCCGTAAATGTTCGCTACGGCGTCAGTACCCCTGACCCCGTAGTTTTTCCATTCTACCCGGAACGGAGGTTTCCTCTTATATGTCTGACACCAAAAAGACCGCAGCCGCTGCGGAAGCCGCTTCTCTGCAGGAGGATATGGACGCCGTCATGCGCAAGTATGACCGCGAGTCTGCCACCCGCATCTGGGCGGGCAAGCCCAAGATCGTCATTTCCGTCGTCATGGCGCTGTTCTCGGTCTACTGCATCTGGTCGACCCTGTTCAGCACCGCCGCGCTCGAGGTGCGCCTGACGGCATTCCTCGGCCTGATCATCATCATGGGCTATCTGACCTACCCCGCCAGCAAGAAGCACGTGCACGTCAATCGCCTGCCGTGGTATGACATCGTCATCATGGTCATCGGTGCGGCTGCGTTTTTCTACTACTGCTTTAACTACGATACGCTCATCAAGACGCTCACCAGCGCCGCCAAGATGACGCCGTTTCTCATCGCTGTCGGCGTGGCCGGCATTCTGACGCTTGCTGAGCTCTGCCGCCGCTGTGTCGGCGTACCGATCCTTGTGGTCGTCGGCGCGCTGCTCGTATACACGTTCGTGAGTATGCTCAAGGGCGGCCAGACGTTTGATCAGGTGCTCGGCCGCGTGATCTACACGCTCTTTTTCGGCACATCCGGCGTGCTGAGCACGCCCGTGCAGGTGTGTGCGAAGTTTATCGCGGTGTTCATCATCTTCGGCGCATTTCTGGAGCGCACCGGTATCTCCAGCTTCTTCATTGATCTCGCCAATGCCATTGCCGGCTGGACCTCCGGCGGCCCGGCCAAGGTCGCGGTCATCTCGTCTGCACTGTGCGGCATGGTGTCCGGCTCTTCCGTCGGCAACACCGTCACTACGGGCTCGGTCACGATCCCGATGATGAAGCGCACCGGCTACAAGCCCGAATTCGCCGGCGCGGTCGAGGCGGCAGCCTCGACCGGCGGCCAGATCATGCCGCCCATCATGGGCGCGGCCGCGTTCCTGATGGCCGAATACATGAATGTCACCTACGGTCAGGTCACCCTCTGGGCGATCCTGCCTGCCGTGCTGTACTTCGGCGGCATCTTCATCTCCGTGCATCTGGAGGCCAAGAAGCTCGGTCTGCGCGGCATCCCGCGTTCAGAGCTGCCCCGCTTCAAGTATCTCATGCGTAATGTCTATCTGCTGCTGCCGCTCGTGTTCCTGATCTGGGTGGTCACGGCAAACATCCGCTCGCTGCAGTATGCGGCCTCCATCGCCATCCTCATCTCCATCGCCGTGAGCCTTGTCGGTACGATCCGCGACGCTGCGGCCGAGGCAAAGGAGACCAAGACCGGCAGCGCCGCCGGTATCGCCGTCAAAAAGACCGGCCTGATGATCCTCGAGGCACTCGAGGCCGGCGGCAAGGGCAGCATCACGGTCGCCGTGGCCTGCTCCATGGCCGGCATGATCGCGGGCTGCATCACCGTCACGGGTCTGGCGTCCAAGCTCATCAGCGGCGTCGTCGCTCTGAGCAGCAAAATCCCGAACCCGACGCTCTCGCTGCTGCTGGCGCTGTTTTTGACCATGCTCTGCTGCATCGTGCTCGGCATGGGCGTGCCCACGACTGCGAACTACTGCATCATGGCCTCGACCTGCGCGCCGATCCTCATCACGCTCGGCATTCCGAAGATCGCGGCGCACTTCTTCGTGTTCTACTTCGGCATCGTCGCCGACATCACGCCGCCGGTCGCGCTGGCTGCCTATGCCGGCTCTGCCATCGCCAAGTCCGACCCCATGAAGACAGGCATCAATGCGACAAAGCTCGCCATTGCGGCGTTCATCGTGCCGTACATGTTTGCGATGAACCCGTCCATGCTGCTCATGGATCAGGGCGTGCTCGCCGCAGTTCAGGTCATCATCTCGTCCTGCCTCGGCATCTTCGGTATCGCCGCCGCGCTCGAGGGCTATGTCGTCACACGCGCACCCTGGTGGCAGCGCATCCTGCTTGCCGCAGGCGGCCTGTGCCTGATCGACCCCAGGCTTATGACCGACCTTGTCGGTATCGCGGCGATCGTGATCGTCATTGTGCTGCAGATCGTTTTTCGCAAGCGCAGTAAGCCTATTGCCGCGTAAAAAACCGGAACCTTTTTCGCAGGAGCACGTCAGATATTTCTGGCGTGCTTCTTTTTGCGCGCCGTGCGCCGCGGCGTGCAGGGCTTTACACGTGCCGGCCGATGGCGTATACTATCTCTATACAAGACACGGAAAGGAGCAATCTGCATGAAACGAAGCATTGCGGTGCTCATATTGGCGCTGGCGCTGGCGCTGACTGCCTGCGGCGGCCAGAAGGCGGCAGATGCACAGGCCGAGGCGAAGGATATCACGCTCTGCCCGACGTATGACAACGGCAAGGGCGGGTATTTTTCCATCACGCTGCCCGCCAGCTGGGGCGATCATTACGTGACCGAGTGCGGCGCGAACGACGGCGGCTATTACGTCGGCTTTTATGAAAAGACCGATCATGACAACGGGCTCGGCGGCTTTTTGTTCATGCTCGAGGTCTTTCCCACCGATTATGACTATACCGAGCTGCCGGAGTATCAGGCCATCTGCGGCCTGACGGTCGACGGGGCGAACTACAACCTCATTGCCGAGCTGCCGACCGATGTGCAGTTTGCCAATGAAAATGCGGATCTTTACCGCAGCATGTCCAACGATTTTTCGATCATCCTCAAGAGCCTTACGTTCTCCAAGGGTGTCACGCGCACGGAGGTCACCGCGCCGGTGCCGCAGTCTGAGAGCGGCACGTGAGAAAAGTGAAACACCGTCTCCCGGTCGGGAGACGGTGTTTTTTTGCGCTCTGGTGCGCTTTTGCCGTCCGGCACACATATTTTGCCGAAAAACGGGCAAACTGTGTCATGTGTGAGGTTCTGATGCAAGGCCTCACATGTGTCACAAAACGGCGGCCATTCCGCCGAGGAGGATGCCGAGATTATCCGACCAGATGTCCGGAAACTGACTGAGCGGCAGGGGATTTTCGCCGCTGCCCGCCTCGATCGTGAAGCCGGGGCGGCGGAAGTCCTGAAGGAACCAGTCCTTGTAGCCCGCGTGGCCGGCCGCGTAGGGCGTCTCGGCCACGTCGTAGCCGCTCGCGGCGGCAAAGCGTTCGGCGATGGCCTTGCTGCCCGGCACGTCATAGCCGTCGTACTGCCAGTAGATCACGCGCCCCTGCGTGTGGTACGACAGGGTGAGCTGCGGGTCGAGCGCGCGGGTGAAGCTGTACATGGCGAGACTCTCCGGCGCTGTCAGCGGCGCCGGACCGACATAGTCGCGCGGTCCGGGGCGCGTGTAGCCCGCGGCGAATTTGATCTCGCGCGCGATGCTCCATCCGGCGGGGTACTGGAGGTTGAGGTCGATGCCGCGGATGTTCGCCTTCCAGCCGGACGGGAAGGGGATGGCGGGGTAATTGTGCGCGAGCGTGCGCGCGGCATCGGTGCGCTCGCGGCTGAGTGCGCCGGTCACAAGGTCGATGCCGTCCGGGTCGACCGCCGGAGCGAGCACGAGCGTGACCTGCCGCAGCAGTGCGCGGATGTCCTGCCCGCCAAGCTCACCGCCGTCGCCGAGCCGGGCGCAGAGCTGCTCGCAGAACGTGAGCAGCAGCGGCGTCGTGATCCACTCGTTGGCGTGGTGTGCGGCGTTATAGAACACGCATTTTTCGCCGCTGCCGAGCGTCAGATACCACAGCGGCTTTCCGAGCACGCTGCGCCCGAATTCCCCGATCGCAAGCGTGGGATAGCGCGCAGCCAGTCCGCGCACCACATAGCCGATGAGCGCCGAGGAGTACGGGATGCGCACCGGCGTGACCGGAAACGGCAGCGGCACGGTCACCGCCCGGCCGATCGGCAGACGCTCCGGGTCAAGGTAGGGGTTGGCCAGCCGAATGGCCTCCACGCTCGTGCCGTACTGCTGCGCAAGGGCGAAGAATGTGTCGCCCGCGCGCACGGTGCGCAAAACGAAGCCCGTGTAATACGGCAGCAGCGCGCGGTGCGTCTGTGCGCCCGCGATGCCGTCCGGCACGAGGGCGTTTGCCGCCTGAAACGCGCGCACGGCCGCTGCGGTCTGTGCGCCGAAGATGCCGTCGAGCGCGCCCGGCATCTGTCCCGCGCGTTCGAGCGCGAGCTGCAGCAGCGCCACGAGTGCGCCGCGGTCGCCCGCTTTCAGGGTCTGTGTCATGAAAATTCCTCCGATGCATCGAATTACCAAAGCTGGTTCCGTACATCGTATGCGTGCCGCCGCAGGCATTTGCGCCCGCACAGGCAAACGAGCAAGAATGTTCCGCCGCTATTTTGTCCGAAAGCCGGCATACTGATACTGCACGCAAAAAAGGGGGGATTTTTTGCAGACAAAACCAAGGAGACTGTGCCGCACGGCCCTGCTTGCGCTCGCGTTTGCGCTTTGTATGGGCGTGGCTGCGCAGGCGGCGTCACTTGTGCCGCTCGGTCAGGCGGTCGGCATCCAGATGACCACGGCAGGCGTGCTCGTGGCGGATCTGGCCGAGGTGGACACGTCCGACGGTACGTGCACGCCCGCAAAGGACGCGGGACTGCGCCCCGGCGATGTGATCTGCCGCATGGACGGACGGGAGATCGTGTCGTCGGCGGACTTTCTGGCGGCGCTCGACGCAGCGGGGGATACCGTGAGCGTGACAGTCCGGCGCGGCGGTGCCGAGATCACGGCTGCGGTCACGCCCGCCGTCATGCCCGACGGCACGCGGCAGCTTGGACTCTGGCTGCGCGACGGCGTGACCGGCGTCGGCACGCTCACGTACTACGATCCGGCCACGGGGCGCTATGGCGCGCTCGGCCACGGCATCGCGGACGAGACGAGCGGCGCGCTCATGCCGCTGCGCGACGGCAGCGTGCTCTCGGCCGTCGTTGCGGACGTGCGTCCGGGCGGGCACGGCACGACCGGTGAACTGGTCGGCAGCTTCGATGCCGCCGACCGCATCGGTGCGATCGAGCGCAACGGCCTGTTCGGTATCTTCGGCACGCTCGACGCGCCGCCGGACGGCACGCCTGTTGAGACCGCGCCCGCAAGCGCCGTCAAGACCGGCAGCGCGACCATCCTGTCCACGGTCGCGGGCGACACCGTGCAGGCGTACGCCGTGAACATCACGCGGGTCTATCATGACGGGGCGAGCACGCGCTTTGCCATCACCGTCACAGACCCTGCGCTGCTCTCGGCGACCGGCGGCATCGTGCAGGGCATGAGCGGGAGCCCCATCCTGCAGGACGGCAGACTTGTCGGCGCGGTGACGCACGTGCTGCTGGCAGACTCCGCCAAGGGCTACGGCGTGAGCATTGACGATATGCTCGCGGCGGCGCAGGAACAGGCAGCATAAGCAGCAGGAGCAGGCGAGCGTGCGCGGGGGTTACCCGCGCACGCTTTGAGACTGTCAAAAAGTGTTACTTTTTGACAAGGGGGTATGCGGCCTGACTGCAGCGCACGCGCTGTCCGCCGGAGGCGGCCGGCGCGCACGTTTGCAGGCCGAGCGGTATTTTCTTCGCCGCACATGTCGCCGAAGAAAATGATCGGACTTTCTTTGCGCCTGCGGGCGCAAACTCTACGAGGTTCTTTGACAAGCTGGAGCGTACGCGGGTGTTACCCGCGCACGCTTTGAGACTGTCAAAAAGCCGGAAAAAAGCCAGCCGCGGCAATGCCGCAGCTGGCTTTTTTGCGTGTATGTGCGCTGCGCAGACGGTATGTCCTCGCGCTCAGCGCTTTTTCTTGTTGCCGAAGATGCCGCTGCGCGGCTCGCTCACGGCCTCGTTCATCGACTCGGCGTAGGCGTGCAGACGCTCCTTCTGCTCGGCCGTCATATTCTTCGGCACGGTGATCGTGATCGTGACGAACTGGTCGCCGCGGCCGCCCTTGCTCTGCAGGTACGGGATGCCCTTGCCGCGCAGACGGAACACGCTGCCCGGCTGCGTCCCCTCGGGGATGGTGAGCTTGACGCGGCCGTCGATGGTCGGCACTTCGATCTCTGCACCGAGCGCCGCCTGTGCAAACGTGACCGGCATCTCCATGAGCACGGAGTTGCCGTCGCGCTCGAAGAACGGGTGCGGCTTGACAAAGACCGTGATGAGCAGGTCGCCCGCCGGTCCGCCGTCAAGTCCGGCATTGCCCTTGCCGCGCAGATTCAGCGTCTGCCCGTCGTCGATGCCGGCCGGGATCTTGACCTTGATGGTCTGATTCTTGCGCACGGCGCCGCGTCCGCCGCAGCGCGGGCACGGCTGGTGGATGATCTTGCCGCGGCCGCCGCACTTTTTGCACACGCCGCTCGTCTGCACCATGCCGAAGGGGGTGCGCTGCGTGGTGCGCACGCTGCCGGTGCCCTTGCAGTCCGGGCAGACCTCCGGCGTCGTGCCGGGGGCGCAGCCCGTGCCCTTGCAGTCCGGGCACTGCTCGACGCGGCCGACGTTGATCTCCTTCTCGCAGCCGAACGCCGCCTCTTCAAAGGTGATGTTCAGGCGCACGCGCAGGTTTTCACCGCGGCGCGGGCCGCTGCGCTGGGTCTGGCCGCCGCCGAAGCCGCCGCCGAAAATATCGCCGAAGCCGCCGCCGAAAATGTCGCCAAAGATGTCGCCAAAGCCGCCGAAGCCGCCAAACCCGGCGCCGCCGGGGCCGCCGGCAGACGGGTCAAACGCCGCATGGCCGAACTGGTCATACTTCGCGCGCTTGTCGGGATCGGACAGCACCTCGTAGGCCTCGTTGACTTCCTTGAAGCGCTCCTCGCATTCCTTGTCGCCCGGATGCAGATCCGGGTGGTTGGCTTTGGCCAGCTTGCGGTAGGCTTTTTTGATCTCGTCCTCGGATGCGCCTTTTTCGACGCCGAGCACTTCATAATAATCTCGTTTTTCAGCCATACATGAACCTCAACTGTCTATGGATTCCCCCGTGCGGGGGGGTCAGAAAGCTCCAAATGCGGGCGCGCTTTTTGTGGCGCGCCCGCGTTGCTTAGCCCGTAGTCGGGGGCGGGGTGTTTATTTCTTGTCGTCGTCAACGACGGTGTAGTCCGCGTCGTAGTACTGCTGGCCGTTGTCGCCGCCGTTGCCGCAGTCGCCGCCCTGGCAGTTCGGGTCACAGCCCGGGTTCGCGCCCGGCTGACCCTGCGGGTTGGCCTGCTGGTACATCTTCTCGCTGAGCTTGTAGAACACCTGCGTCAGCGCCTCGGTTGCGGCCTTGATGGCTGCCGTGTCGCTGCCCTTGAGGGTCTCCTTGAGCTCGTTGAGCTTGCTCTCGACCTCAGCCTTCTCAGCCGCGTCGACCTTGTCGCCCAGCTCCTCGAGCGTGCGCTCGGTCTGGTAGACCATCTGGTCGCCCTGGTTGCGGGTGTCGATCTCTTCCTTGCGCTTGGCGTCCTCTGCAGCGTACTGCTCTGCCTCGTGCACGGCCTTCTCCACGTCCTCCTTGGACATGTTGGTGGAGGAGGTGATAGTGATGTGCTGCTCCTTGCCGGTGCCGAGATCCTTGGCGGAGACGTTCACGATGCCGTTGGCGTCAATGTCGAAGGTGACCTCGATCTGCGGCACGCCGCGGCGCGCCGGAGCGATGCCGTCGAGCTGGAAGCGGCCGAGGCTCTTGTTGTAAGCGGCCATCTCGCGCTCGCCCTGCAGGACGTTGACCTCAACGGAGGTCTGGTTGTCGGCTGCGGTGGAGAACACCTGACTCTTCTTGGTCGGGATGGTGGTGTTGCGCTCAATGAGCTTGGTGAACACGCCGCCGAGGGTCTCAATGCCGAGGGACAGCGGAGTCACGTCGAGCAGGACAACGCCGGAGACGTCGCCGCCGAGCACGCCGCCCTGAATGGCAGCGCCGTCGGCCACGCACTCATCGGGGTTGATGCCCTTGAAGCCTTCCTTGCCGGTGAGCTTCTTGACCATTTCCTGCACGGCCGGGACACGGCTGGAGCCGCCGACGAGCAGCACCTTCGTCAGGTCGGACGCGGTGATGCCGGCGTCGCTCATGGCCTGACGCACCGGGCCTGCGGTCTTTTCGACGAGGTGGGCGGTGAGCTCATTGAACTTGGCGCGCGTGAGCGTCACGTCGAGGTGCTTCGGGCCGGTGGCGTCCGCCGTGATGTACGGCAGGTTGATGTTCGTGCTCGTCACGCCGGACAGCTCGATCTTCGCCTTCTCGGCCGCTTCCTTCAGACGCTGCATGGCCACGCGGTCGCCCGAGAGGTCAATGCCGTCGCTCTTCTTGAACTCCTCAACGAGGTAGTTGGTGATGCACTGGTCGAAGTCGTCGCCGCCGAGGCGGTTGTTGCCGGCTGTGGCCAGCACTTCGATGACACCGTCGCCGATCTCCAGAACGGAGACGTCGAACGTGCCGCCGCCGAGGTCGTAGACCATGATCTTCTGGTCGGTCTCCTTATCGAGGCCGTAGGCCAGCGCGGCCGCCGTCGGCTCGTTGATGATACGCTTGACGTCGAGGCCGGCGATCTTGCCGGCGTCCTTGGTCGCCTGACGCTGTGCGTCGGTGAAGTAGGCCGGCACGGTGATGACGGCCTCGGTCACGGGCTCGCCCAGATAGGCTTCCGCATCGGCTTTGAGCTTCTGCAGGATCATCGCGCTGATCTCCTGCGGGGTGTACTTCTTGCCGT
>OGYD01000151.1_pt1 | contig 56265 bp, 47 predicted proteins | sample 1576441 | NCBI WGS metagenome assembly OGYD01 (sample SAMEA3541537, study PRJEB24748) | human gut metagenome | biome: human gut; feature: human-associated habitat; material: faeces | place: China | collected 2012 | reverse complement strand
CGTCAACGCCTTGCGGCGTTGCCACCACCTAACCGGTGCCCGTCCCCTCTGTCGCATTTTTGCGACTGAGGGGATAAAAGCGGGCAGATACGATCCGCCCCTACCAAACAATAAAAAACGCCCTCTGTTTCACTTAAGAAACAAAGGGCGTTTCCTATTTACCAGTGCATGACTGCAAAAGGTTGTCGTACCAATGGTATTATAAAGGCCGATGACCGTGGTGTCCTTGCACGCAGCAGTCAGTTCTTGGCTGCTGCGGCTTCTTCTTTGTCCAGCTGTTCGGAGGTCTTGTTGTAGATAAAGTCGATCAGCTGCTTTTTATTCTCCTCTTTATTGATGGCGATGATGGAGTTGCCGTTGATGGTGTCATACCACCAAGTGTCCGGGAAAGGTACCCGGGCCTGGTGAGTGCTGGTGGCGCAGCTGCCGGCCTTGGCCACAAAGCTGCACAGTTCGCTTTTGGTCATATCCGTCTCAATATACGGGGCGGCGTTGCTGGCCATTTTATACAGGGTAACGGGGTTGGAGGACTTCATTTTCTTAATAATGGCGTTCATCACCGTGCGCTGGCGCTTGGTGCGCACAAAGTCCGTGTCGATCTTGCGAATGCGGCAGTAGGCCAGGGCCTGCTTGCCGGTCAGGTTATGCTTGCCGGCCTCTAACTTCACATTGCCGTAGCGCTTGGGGTGGCCGGTGACCTCCTTGGCCTCCGCCTTGGTGACCTCCACTTCTACGCCGCCGATGGCGTCCACCAGTACCTGGAACATCTCAAAATCCGCTACCACATAGTTGTCGATCTTTACGCCGAAGTTGTATTCAATGGTGTCTACCACGCCGCTGTAACCGCCGTACTGGCAGGCGGCGTTCAGCCGTTGACTCATATCCTTGCAAGGGATATACACCCAGGTGTCTCGCAAAAAGGAGGTCATCTTAATGGTGTGGTGCACAGAGTCCACGGAAATCAGCATCATGGTGTCACTGCGGGAGGCGCTGGCCTTGTCTTTGGGTCTGGCGTCTACGCCCAGCAGCAGCACATTCTTTACCCGCGGGTCGCTCTTTAGATTCGATGCTGTCACATATTCATTTTCTTTGTGCGCATTATAGGAGATCTTGCCCAGCACGCCGGTGGCGCAGCCTACAAGAATGAAAATCAGCGCCAGCAGCACGCAAAAGATACTTAGCCCCACTTTTGCCTTTTTACTGCTCTTGTCTTTTTTTTGCGGCTTGCCGTGCTTGTCGGTGGGGGTATGGCTGCGGCTCACGGTGCGGGGATCACGGCTTGTTCGCTCCCGGTTGTGGGCACGCGTGGGCATAGGCGTGTTGCTCCGGTCCGTATAAAAATCTGCCGGGCGCTCGCTCTCAAACCGGCGGGGCGGCGCCGGCGGCTCTATGTAACCGTTTGGGTCATAGTCGTTATTTTGGTTGTACGGTGCCGAGGGGGCGTAGGGGTCCCGATAGTCGCAAGGGTTGATCCCGCTTTCGTCCTGCCGGTCGATCACATCCCGCTGCCGACGGTTAAAATCCAGGTCCACTTCCGGCCCCAAATGCCGGTCTTCCTCCGGCACCGTGCGGTCCAGGGCGTCGTTCTCCCGCCGACGGCGGGGGTCAAAGCCTTCCTGTTCAAATCTGGGCATTCCGATTACCTGCCTTTCTTTGCTCCATAGTATTACAAAAAGAACAGAAATGCAAGACCTGTTCTGTAAATTCTTGCCCGGCAGAAAAACAGTTGACATTCCCTGGTGCTATGGATTAAAATGGAGAAGATGAGCCGGGCAGGCAGTTGCGCGCAGGTTACTGCGTGAGGAAAGTCCGAGCAGCACAGAGCAGGATAACGGCTAACGGCCGCCGGGGGCGACCCTAGGGAAAGTGCAACAGAAATAAACCGCCGCTTTTGCGGTAAGGATGGAAAGGCGAGGTAAGAGCTCACCGAGGGGGTGGAGACATTCCCTGCCATGTAAACCCTATCCGCTGCAACATCGACTGAAGGGTTGTTTGCTCGACACAAAACTTCGAAGGATGGCTGGAGCGCACGGGCAACCGTGCGTCGAGATAGATAATTGCCCAAGACAGAACTCGGCTTACGCCCGACTCATCGCATTTTTTGATTTGTATTTGAGGTGTGCCTATGCTGGTGAATATGCGTGATCTGCTGGCGGATGCCCGTGTCGGCGGCTATGCCGTTGGCTCCTTCTCTGTTGCCAATATGGAGATGGTGCTGGGTGTGCTGCAAGCGGCAGAGGAACTGCGCGCCCCGGTGATCCTCCAGATTGCGGAGGTACGGCTGCGCCAGTCGCCGCTGGAGCTGATCGGTCCCTTGATGGTGGCCGCTGCCCGGCAGGCAAGCGTGCCGGTGGCGGTGCACTTTGATCACGGCAAAACGGAGAAGAAGATCGGCCAGGCGCTGAAGCTGGGCTTTACCTCCGTGATGTTTGACGGCTCTCATCTGCCGCTGGATGAGAATATAGCGGAGACCTGCCGTATTATAGAGATGGCGCGCCCTTACGGTGCTGCCGTGGAGGCGGAGATCGGCTGTGTAGGCGGTTCGGAGGATGGCTCTGAGGAGATCGCTATGCATTGCACGGACCCGGCGGACGCGGTGCGCTTTGAGCAGGAAACCGGGGTGGACGCTCTGGCTATCGCCATCGGTAACGCCCACGGCAATTATAAGGCCACGCCCAAGCTACGGTTTGATATTTTGACACAGGTGGCCGAGGATACCCACACCCCCTTGGTGCTCCATGGCGGCACCGGCATTTCGCCGGAGGATTTCCGCCGTTGTGCGCAGACAGGGATCCAAAAGATCAACATTGCCACGGCCACTTTTGACAGCGTGGAGCAGACGGTGCGGGGCGCTTACGACGCCGGTGCTATCGGCGGTTACTACGATCTGCAAGGGGCAGAGGTGCAGGGGGCGTATAAGAACGCCCACCGCCACATTTTGATTTTCGGCACAGACGGCAAGGCATAAACCTGTCGCCTGCGCATAAATTTATGGAGAGGGAACTATGAAGTACATTGAATTTGACAGAACCAAACCGCTGGATTTTATCCCCATCGGCCGCATTGCCATTGATTTTAACCCCACGGATATGTATAAGCCGCTGTCCCAGTCGTCTAACTTTAACAAGTATGTAGGCGGCTCTCCGGCCAATATTGCCGTAGGCCTGGCCCGGCTGGGCTGCAAGGTGGGCTTTTGCGGCTGTGTGTCTGCCGACCAGTTTGGGGACTATGTGGTGGAGTATTTCCAAAATGAGGGGATCGACACCTCCCATGTGATCCGAGCCAAGAACGGCGAGTGCATTGGCCTGACTTTTACGGAAATTCTGTCTAAAGAGCAGTCCTCCATCTTAATGTACCGGGATAATGTGGCGGATTTTTGCCTGGCGCCGGAGGATATTGACGAGGCGTATATTGCTTCTGCTAAGGCCATTGTAATCAGCGGTACGGCGCTGGCCAAGTCTCCGTCCAGAGAGGCCTGCTTAAAGGCCATGATGCTGGCCCAGAAAAACAATGTGCGCATTATCTTTGACATCGACTATCGGGCGTACACCTGGCAGTCCAAGGACGAGATTGCTGTGTATTACAGCTTAGTGGCTCGCGGTGCGGATATTATTATGGGCTCTCGTGAGGAATTTGATCTGATGGAGGGCATTGTGGGCGTAAAAGGCTCCGACCCGGAGAGCGCCCGCTACTGGCAGTCCTTTGGTGCGACGATTTGCGTCATTAAGCACGGCAAAGACGGCTCCACCGCCTACACCAACGACGGCAATTATTACTCCATTAAGCCCTTCCCGGCGGTGGTGCTCAAGGGCTTTGGCGGCGGCGACGGCTACGGCTCCGCTTTTCTGTACAGCCTGCTGCAAGGCAAAGAGATGATCGAGTGCCTGGAGTTCGGCTCCGCCTCGGCCTCTATGCTCATCTCCGCCCACAGCTGCTCGGACGCTATGCCCACCGCAGAGGCAGTGGCGGCCTTTATTAAGAAAAGCAAGGAAGAATACGGCGAAATGGTGGCTCGCGCCTGACGAACCGCCACCCGGAATAAAAAACAGACTCGTATGTAGTGATCCTATATACGGGTCTTTTTATTTTCAAATGGGAGGTTCTGCAATGCAGGCATACAGATGGACGGCAGAGCGGGTGCTGCGGGAGCTGAACAGCGCCCCCGGTGGGCTGAGCCGCAAACAGGCGGCTGCCCGGCTGGCAAAACATGGCGAAAACAGGCTGGCGCGGAAAAAGGGCGACAGCCTGTGGCGGCGGTTTATGCTGCAACTATCCGACCCGATGATCCTGGTGCTGCTGGCGGCGGCCGCCGTGTCTGCGGTGCTGTGTGTAGTGCACCGGGAATTCCCGGCGGATGTGCTGATCATTATGACCGTGGTGACGGTGAATGCCGTCTTAGGTGTGGTGCAGGAGAGCAAGGCGGAAAAGGCCATTGCCGCCTTGCAGGAGATGACCCCGGCCACCTCTCGGGTGCTGCGGGGCGGGGCAGAGTGTGCCGTGCCCAGCCGCACTTTGGTGCCCGGCGATGTGGTGCTGCTGTCTGCCGGTGACCGTATTCCCGCAGACTGCCGGGTGCTGGAGAGCATTGGCCTGCGGGTGGAGGAATCTGCCCTTACCGGCGAGTCCCAGCCGGTGGAAAAATCCGCGGCCCCTTTGCCGGATACCGGGCAGGAGTTGCCGCCCTCCGCTTGCAGCAATTTGGTATTTATGGGTGCTAATGTGGTGTACGGTCGGGGGCGTGCTGTGGTGATTGTCACCGGTATGGACACGCAAATGGGGCGCATTGCCCACGCCCTGAACACCGCCGGACAGAACGCCACGCCTCTGCAAAAGAAATTGACCCAGCTGTCTAAAATTTTGTCCCTGCTGGTGCTGGCCATCTGTGCCGGGATCTTTGCGTTAGATGTAGGGCGCAGCTTACTGGCAGGCGGGCTGACCTTTAGCGGCGCGCTGTCCACCTTTATGGTGGCGGTGTCCCTGGCGGTGGCTGCCATTCCGGAGGGGCTGGCAGCGGTGGTGACGATTGTGCTGTCCATCGGCGTGACCAAAATGAGCCGTCGCCACGCAGTGATCCGGCGACTGACGGCGGTGGAGACCCTGGGCTGTACGCAGGTGATCTGCTCGGACAAAACCGGCACGCTGACTCAAAATAAAATGACCGTTACCGCCCGCACCGGTGTGCCGCCGGAGCAGCTTATGGCCGCTATGGCGCTGTGTTCGGACGCCCACCGAGCCGAGGACCGCATAGAGGGTGAACCCACAGAGGTGGCGCTGGTGCAGGACGCGGCAGACCTGGGGTTGGAAAAGGCGGCGCTGGAACGGCAGTACCCCCGGGTGGGTGAACTGCCCTTTGACTCTGCCCGCAAGATGATGACGACTCTCCACCGCACCCCGGAGGGCGTGGTGCAGTACACCAAGGGTGCGCCGGATGTAGTACTGAAGCGGTGCACCCACACCTGGCAGCAGGGGAGAGTGATACCCTTGACTGAGGATCTGCGCCGCCGGATCCTGGACGAAAATCGGCGTATGGCAGACCGGGCGCTACGGGTGCTTTGCGCTGCAACCAGGCAGTACCCGTCCCTGCCGTCTGCCCGGTCGCCGGAGGCATTGGAGCAAGGACTTTGCTACCTGGGGCTGGTGGGTATGATGGATCCGGTGCGCCCGGAGGCGGTGGCGGCCATTGCCGCTTGCCGCCAAGCGGGCATTCGTCCGGTGATGATCACCGGCGATCATCGGGATACTGCCGCGGCCATTGCCCGGCAGCTGGGGATCTTGGAGCCGGAGGGGGAGGTGCTCACCGGCGCCCAGCTGAGCCAAATGGACGATCGGGCGTTGGACGATGCCGTTTCCCGGTGCAGTGTGTTTGCCCGGGTGCAGCCGGAGCATAAGGTGCGTATTGTAGAGGCCTTTCACCGGCAGGGGGCTGTGACTGCCATGACCGGCGACGGGGTCAACGACGCCCCGGCCATTCAGGCGGCGGATATTGGCGTAGGTATGGGCATGACCGGCACGGATGTGACCAAGAATGTGGCGGATATGGTACTGACGGACGACAACTTTGCCACCATTGTGGCGGCCGTGGAGGAGGGCCGCCGAGTGTATGACAATATCCGCAAGTCTATTCAGTTTTTGCTGTCCTCTAACTTGGCAGAGGTGCTCACCATTTTGGTGGCCACTCTGCTGGGCTTTACCATTTTGGAGCCGGTACATCTTCTGTGGATCAATTTGATCACCGATTGCTTCCCGGCGCTGGCACTGGGTATGGAGCGGGGCGAGCCGGAGATCATGCGCCGCCGCCCTCGAGATCCAAAGGACGGCATTTTTGCCGGGGGTATGGGCTTCGATGTGGCCTGGCAGGGACTGCTGGTAACGGCGGTGACCCTGCTGGCTTATTTCAGCGGTCTGCTGCTTACCTGCCCGGTACAAATGGACTGGGCGGCACTGGTACATATTACGGACCCGCTGACCCATAAAACCGGCATGACCATGGCGTTTTTTACCCTGTCTATGGCGGAGATCTTCCATAGCTTTAATATGCGATCACGCCGGGCCAGTTTGTTCTCTATGGGGCAAAACGCCTATTTGTGGGGTGCCATGGTGCTGTCTTTGGTGCTGTCCACGGTGGTGCTGTATGTGCCGGCGTTGGCTGCGGCCTTTGATTTTGTTCCTCTGTCCGGTACAGCCTACGGAGCGTCGATGGCGCTGGCCCTGGCAGTGATCCCGGTGGTGGAGTTGGTCAAGGCAGTGCAGCGGGCCGTCCATCGTTAAAACTGCAAAAAAGTGCGGCAGGCAAGGAAATTTACCTGCCGCCTTTTTCATTTTAACACTTCCTTTTCCCGTGGTTTTATGCTATGATAAAGGACGGTGATTTGGGTGCAACTCAAAAAGAATGACGAGATTCAACTGAATATAACCGCCCTGACTTCCGAGGGCAGCGCCCTAGGGCGCAAGGACGGCGTGCCGATTTTTGTGCGCGGCGGCGTGCCCGGTGATGTGGTTACGGCGCATATTATTAAAGCCAAAAAGAACTATGCCGTTGCCCGGCTGCAGCAGGTGCTGGAGCCATCGCCTCATCGGGTGGAGAGCGACTGCCCGGTGTCCGCCCAGTGCGGCGGCTGTGCCTTTCGCACGGTGGATTATGCAGAAGAACTGCGATTTAAGCAGCAGCGGATTGATGACGCTTTTCAGCGGATCGGCCACCTGGATTTGCAGGTGGAGGGCGTGCTGGCAGCGCCCGATACCGTGCGCTATCGCAATAAAGCCCAGTACCCGGTGCAGCTGCAAGACGGCCGACCGGTAGCCGGTTTTTATGCCTATAAGAGCCACCGTGTGGTGCCCACCGAGGATTGCCTGCTCCAGTGTACGGATTTTTCCGCTGGTGTGGCGGCTTGCCTGCAATGGGCGGAAAAACATCAAATTTCCGTATATGATGAGGAGACCGGAACCGGCCTGCTGCGTCACTTGTATTTCCGCAAGGGCCAGGCTACCGGCCAGGTGCTGGCTTGTATTGTGATCAACGGCACGGATCTGCCCGGCGGGGACGCACTTTGCGCCGCCTTGCGTGCCGCTGTGCCCGGTTTGGTGGGCGTGGTGCTAAACAGCAACACCCGGCGCACCAATGTGATTTTGGGTGACCGGGATCGGGTGCTTTGGGGCAAGGGCGAACTGCTGGACAAGCTGTGCGGCAAGACCTTTGCCATCGGCCCCCATGCTTTTTATCAAGTCAACCACGACCAATGTGAACGCTTGTATGCGCTGGCCGGTGATTTTGCGGGCTTGACCGGAGAACAGGTGCTGCTGGATCTGTACTGCGGCGTGGGCACCATCGGCCTGACTTTAGCGGATCGCTGCCGCCGGTTGATTGGCGTGGAGGTGGTTCCCCAGGCGGTGGAGAACGCCCGGGAGAATGCCCGGCGCAACGGTATTGAAAACGCAGAATTCCTGTGTGCGGACGCAGCCGGTGCGGCAACGCAGCTGGCGTCCCAGGGCGTGCGCCCGGATGTGGCCATCGTAGACCCGCCACGCAAGGGCTGCGCGCCGGATGTGTTCGCCGCTATTGACAAAATGGGCACCCAGCGGCTGGTGTATGTGTCCTGCGACCCGGCAACCCTGGCACGGGATTTGGCGCTCTTGGCCACCATGGGCTACACCGCCCGCCGCGCCTGCGGCGTAGACCTGTTCCCTCGCACTCCCCATGTGGAGACGGTAGTTTTGCTGTCAAAGAAAGAAAATGAACAAACATAGTAATTGGAGAGGGCGTATTGTATGTCTTTTGTCAAACATCGTTGGGTAAAGAGACTGGCGTTGCTGGTGTGCTTTTTGTTTGTGTTGGCAACGGTTATTGTTTGCAAAGCGGCAGAGGATAAAGTGATCGCTTCTTTGGGAAAATATGAAAGCTGCCAGGCTTTTACCTCAGAAGGATTTCAAGACTATACGGATTATGCAAAATATGATTATAAATGTGCTGCGATTAAAGATAATCCATATTTGAAGCAAGTACAACCAAAAGATATATCGAAAATGAATCGGCTCTTAGATGACTATGAGGATTGGTTGAAAACGATCAAAGAAAGTGATCCTTCAAGCGAAGTGGCGTTAAATTATGATTTTGATCGAAGGATCGTTGACACGGAAGATTACATTTATTTTGATGTTGAAGAACATACATGGGAGGATGGACAAACAGCCACGACCATGTATAACATTTACTTTTATGATACACAAGGCCGGGTGCTATATTATTTTCACAATAACATATAGCGCTTATGCATAACAAAGTTCTGTTTTGCCAAGGGATAAATAACAAACTCTCCGGAATTTCCGGATGGTTCAAATTGGCTTGCTTGTACAATCCGGCACGGCCTGGATCCTATATATAAGACAGAAGTTAATCCAACCTGCGATATGAAAGGACAAAACAAATGAAACTGAAAGACGGTATGGTGCTGGGGCATGTGGATGGCGAGGATTTTGCCATTGCTACCGGCAAGGCCATGAAGCACTTTAACGGTGTGATCCACAACAATTCCACGGCGGCGTTCCTGTTTGAGCTGCTCCAGACGGAGCAGACGGAGGACAGCCTGGTGGCGGCGCTCACGGAGAAATACGATGTAGACGCAGACACAGCTCGGGCGGATGTGCGGGAAATGCTGGATACCCTGCGGGCTGCCGGGGTGCTGGACTGAGTATGCAGATCGAAAATCAGACCTGCGCCTATTTGTTGGTGCTGCTGCGGTGCGCGCTGACCGGTGCGCCTGCGCCTGCTGCGCCGGAGGGACTGGATTTTGACGCATTTTTTGACCTGGCCCGGCGGCAGCAGGTATATAACATTGTCTTTCCGCTGCTGGCGGCGCTGCCCGGTGTGCCGGAGGGAGAGAAAAAGCGCTGGGAAAACTACACCTACACGGAGCTGACCCGCACCATCACCATGGATCATGAGCGGGGACAGCTGTTTGCCCGGCTGGATGAAGCAGGCATTGACTATATGCCCTTAAAAGGGCTGCTGTTGCGGGAATATTACCCCAAGACCTCTATGCGCCAAATGACGGATAACGACATTCTGTATGATCCGGTAGGGCGGGAGCAGCTGCTGCGGATCATGCGCAAGGCCGGGTACAAGATGACCGCTTGCGGCGAGAATTCCGACGACTTCCACAAGCCGCCTTATGCCACTTTTGAGTTTCATCGCACCTTGTTTTTTGACGAGAAGGACTTTTGTCCCCGGTTTGACGGGTTGTGGCAGCGGGCAACCCGAGACCCGGACCACCCGCACGCATTCGTTATGGATGTAAGCGACAATTATCTCTATACCGTTGCCCACATGTACAAGCATTATTCCACCAATGGCTGTGGCGTGCGCTTTTTGGCCGATGTGTATTTGCTTTATACCAAAGAAAACGCACGGCTGGATCGGCCGTATATTGAAGCGGAATTTCGCAAAATGGACATATTGGATTTTGCCCGCCTGGTATTGCGCCTGGCGCTGGATTTGTTTGAAGACAGGGAACTGGATCGGGAGGAAATGCAAATGCTCACCGTCTGTATGCAGGGCGGTGTATTTGGTGACAGCAAACTGACCTTGGTGCGCCAGCTGAATGCCCAGGGTGCCCAACTGTCCGGCTCGGCGCAGCGGCGGCGGTATCTGTGGCGGCGCTTGTTTCCGGATAAGAAAAAAATGCACGCGGACTTTAAGGCACTGGACCGGCACCCCTGGCTGCTGCCCTGGTTCTATTTGTTGCGGATTTTGCGCCTGCCCTTTAAGCGCAAGGCGGTGCTGGCAGAGACCCGGCAGGTGCAGCAGCTGACTCGGCAGCAGGAGGAGAAATGACCAATGTGATTTTTGTAGGTCTGGGCGGCTTTGTGGGCGCCGTGTTGCGCTATTTGCTGGGGCTGATCCCGGTGCGGCAAACGCCTTTTCCCATCATCACCCTGTGTATCAATGTGCTGGGCGCCTTTGGAATTGGGCTGCTGGCCGCATTGTGTGAAAAACATAAAATCAACTCCCAGCCGCTGCTGCTGTTTTTGAAGGTGGGGCTTTGCGGCGGGTTTACCACATTTTCACCTTCTCGTTGGAGACCTATGACCTGCTGAGCAGCGGGCACACGACACCGGCGATCTTGTATGCGCTGCTGAGCGTAGGCTTGTGCCTGCTGGCCATCTTCGGAGCCCGGGCGCTGATTCATTGACTTTCGGAGGAAGACCATTGGCTGTAAAGAAAGAGAACATTCGCAATTTTTCCATCATTGCCCACATTGACCACGGCAAGTCCACTTTGGCGGACCGACTGTTGGAGCTGACCAGCTCTGTGCAGCAGCGGGATATGCAGGAGCAAATTCTCGATGATATGGACCTGGAGCGAGAGCGGGGCATTACCATTAAGGCGCATGCAGTGACGCTGGGCTATGACGCCAAAAACGGCGAGCACTACGAGTTTAACCTGATCGACACCCCCGGCCATGTAGACTTTAACTACGAGGTCAGCCGCTCGCTGGCGGCTTGCGAGGGCGCTATCTTGATTGTGGACGCCTCTCAGGGCGTAGAGGCGCAGACCCTTGCCAACACCTACCTGGCTTTGGATCACGACCTGGACATTATGCCGGTGATCAACAAGATTGACCTGCCGGCAGCAGACCCGGAGCGGGTGGCCCAGGAGGTAGAAGAAGTGGTGGGCATTCCCTGTATGGACGCCCCCCGCGTGTCTGCCAAGACCGGGCAGAATGTGGAGAAGGTGCTGGAGCGGATTGTGACGGAGATTCGCCCACCGGTTGCCAATGATAATGCACCCCTGCGCGCGCTGATCTTTGACTCGGTTTATGACAGCTACCGTGGCGTGATCGTGTATGTGCGCGTCATGGACGGCAAGATTAAGGCCGGCGATACCATGCGTATGATGGCCACCGGTGCCCAGTTTACCGTGGTGGAGGTGGGTCGTATGCGGGCCACTTCCATGGAGAATACCGGCGTGCTCTCCTCCGGCGAGGTAGGCTATATTACCGCGTCCATCAAGACCGTTTCCGACGCCCGGGTGGGCGATACCATCACTTTGGCAAATGCGCCGGCAGCGGAGCCGCTGCCCGGTTACCGCAAGGTGAACCCAATGGTGTTCTGCGGTGTGTACCCGGCAGACGGTGCGGATTATGAGGCTCTGCGCGACGCGCTGGAGAAGCTGCAGCTTAATGACGCGTCCCTAAGCTATGAGCCGGAGACGTCCGGCGCCCTGGGCTTTGGCTTTCGTTGCGGCTTTTTGGGTCTCCTGCATTTGGAGATCATTGAGGAGCGCCTGGAGCGAGAGTACAACCTGGATCTGATTACCACCGTGCCCTCGGTGATCTACAAGATCCACATGACCGACGGCACCATGGTGGAGATCGACAATCCGACCAATTACCCGGATCCGTCCCTGATTGACTACTGCGAGGAGCCGTTTGCGGACTGCAATATTTATGTACCCAGCGAGTTTGTGGGCACCATTATGGATATGTGCCAGGATCGGCGGGGGATCTTTAAGAATATGAGCTATATCACCCCGGATCGGGTGGATATTCATTACGAGCTGCCGCTAAATGAAATTATCTATGATTTCTTTGACGCACTTAAATCCCGCACCCGTGGCTACGCTTCTTTCGATTATGAGATCAAGGAGTATCGCCGCTCAGATTTGGTGAAGGTGGATGTGCTGCTCAATGGCGATACCATCGACGCGCTGAGCTTTATTATCCACCGGGACAAGGCTTACCAGCGGGGGCGCCGCATTGCGGAGAAGCTCAAGGAGCATATCCCGCGGCATTTGTTTGAGATACCGGTGCAGGTGGCTATCGGTGGCAAGGTCATTGCCCGCGAGACGGTAAAGGCCCTGCGCAAGGATGTGTTGGCCAAGTGCTACGGTGGCGATGTGACCCGTAAGAAAAAGCTGCTGGAAAAGCAGAAAGAGGGCAAAAAGCGTATGCGCCAGTTCGGTCAGGTGGAGGTGCCCCAGGAGGCTTTCCTGGCAGTGCTCAAACTCTCCTCCGACGACGAGTAAAGCAAGAAATATAAAAAATCCCACTCGATACAGATGTTGCCTGCTCGGGTGGGATTTTTATGCTATTTAATTCGGGTTATGCGGTTGTGGCGGACTTTGTAGGCGGTGCGGGAGAGATGGATCATGGGCAGGTCGGCGGCGTTGTCGGTATAGAATGCGTCCGGTACGGCGCTTGCTCCAAAGCATTTGCGAAAAGCGGACACCTTATTGGCGCTGAAGTTGATATACTCCACCGTCAGGGTTTGGCGGCCCACCACGGAGCAGATACAGTGCTGCACCCCAAGGCGGCGGCACACCTCGTCCATAATCAAATTCAGCGAGGCGGTGACGATCACATCGTCCTTTTCCGGGTGATACCAGGCTTTGATCTTGCGCATATGCCCGTCCCAAAAGTCCCGGACCAGCCCCTCTGGGTCATTAAAGCTGCTGAGGTATTGGGCGGCGTGCTTGCGTCCGGCCTGCTCCAAGTCTGCCATGGTGGTGCGCCCCAACTTATAGCGCAGCAGGTGATACAGCACCACCGGCACATAGCGTGCCACCTTTGGATTGCGGCGCAGGCTGAACAGGTAAAAGTCAATGACGCTCTCACCGTCATAAATGGTATTGTCAAAATCAAATACGCGCATAAAAATCCCCCTTGGCACTTTCAGTATAACACAAAGCGCCAAAGGGGGACAGTCTTTTATTTTTTGCCGCCCAAGTGGCGACCTAGGTAGCCCAGCAGCAGAATGTCCTCGTCTGTTAAGGCGCTGCCGTCGCCGGGTTCCGGTTGTTCTTCTTCCTCCGGCTCCAGGGTCAGGGTCAATTCCCATTCTTCCAGCGGGTTGTTTTTGTCCTGTTGCTTTTTCATACCATGACCTCCCTTGCACTCTTACTGTAACACAAAAAGCCACCGGGTGCAAATGACAGGGAGAATTATAGGACAGAGAAACGGCACTGCCCGGTACAGGCGACATTTGCTTTTAGCTTCTTTTCTCGCTTTTTGGCATGGCACGCAGGGCCTTGCGGAATTCAAAGAAGAAAAGAACGCCGGTGAAGGCCACTGCCAGCACATCTGCCACCGGCTCCGCCATAAAGACAGCCTTGGTTAAGTCAGCAGTGTACAGGTGGGGCATAATGTAGATCAGCGGCAGCAGCAGAATAAACTTGCGCATCACCGCCACGATGATGGACGCCTTGGCGTTGCCCAGAGAGGTAAAGGTCATTTGACAGGCGATTTGAATACCAAACAGCCCCAGCGCCAGAGTGTAGATGCGCAGCATCGGCTTGGTAAAGGCCAGCAATTCTGCGTTAGAGGTGAAGATGGCGGCAAACACGCCGGGGAACAGCTGGATCAGCAGACAAAAGAGCATGGCGTAGCAAACGCTGCAAGTCAGCAGCAGTCGGTATGCGCGGCATACGCGGTTGCTGTTTCCGGCGCCGTAATTGTAGCTGATAATGGGTTGGGCACCTTGTCCAAGCCCTTGCAGCGGCAGCATGGCAAACTGCATGACGCTGGTGAGAATGGTCATGGCACCCACTGCCAGATCGCCGCCGTATTTCAGCAGTGAGGTGTTAAAGCATACGGAGATCACGCTCTCGCTGGCCTGCATGACGAACAGGGCACTGCCCAGCGCCAAACAGGGGAGAATGACCTTGGCGCGCAGGCGCAGATTGCACCGGCGAATGCGGATAAAAGTCTTTTTGCCAAGTAAAAAAGACAGCACCCACAGGCAGGACAGTCCCTGGGACAGCACGGTAGCCAGCGCAGCGCCTTGCACACCCATGTGGAAGCCGAAGATAAACAGCGGATCCAGTGCTGTATTGGCAACGGCGCCGATGAGCACCGAGAGCATACCTACCTTAGCAAAGCCCTGGGCGGTGATAAAGGCGTTCATGCCAAGGGTCAGCTGCACGAATACGGTGCCCAAGGCGTAAATATTCATATAGGCCGCACTGTAATCAATGGTGTTGGAGCTGGCTCCGAATGCCAGTAGCAGCGGCCGGTTCCAGATGAGTACCACCGCTGTCAGCACCGCAGACACCAGCAGTTGCGTGACAAAGCAGTTGCCCAGAATCTGCTCAGCTTCTGCCGTTTGCTTCTTGCCTAAGGCGATGGAGGCCCGAGGTGCGCCGCCGTTGCCCACCAATGCCGCAAAGGCGGAGATGATTAGGATCAGCGGCATACACACGCCCACCCCGGTAAGCGCCAGCGCACCCTCGCCGGGAATGTGGCCGATGTAAATGCGGTCCACCACATTATAAAGCATATTGATCAGTTGGGCGGCTACTGTGGGCAGGGACAGCTGGAGCAGCAGTCGTCCGATGGGCCGGGTGGCTAAAAAATCTTTGCTTTGTTCCATGGTCGTCAACTCGTTTCTGCAATCTAAGCATACTTATTATAACGCGAGAAACGGCGGTGTCAAGGCACGGATTTTGAACATGGGTCACTTATGCGGCGGATGCAGCAATGTGTCGAATATACAAAATTCACAATTTGCGCGGCTCAAAGCGTTTACATTGTGGTGAAAATATGGTAAAATAGACGGCGTGAAAACGCACGCATTTTTATTTCACTCTTTACCCGATCCGACGCGCTGCGCCCGGTCGGAATTTCAGAAATGGAGAATGAGTATGCATTTGATTCCCAATCCCCGCGCATATCAGGCGTTGGACGGCGCCTTCACCTTGCAGGATGGCGAGAAGGTGAAGAGCGAACTGCGTATTCCTTTGGTACGCACCACCACCCGGGAGGCACGGATTATTGTCACCCGCAACCCGGCGTTGCAAAAGGAAGCATATACCTTGAATGTGACCCCGGAGAAGGTGCACATCACTGCCGCTACGCCTATCGGTGCTTACTATGCGCTGCAATCCCTGCGTATTCTGGCGGATTATGATATCGGCGGGCGTACGGTGCCCTGCTGCAGCATTCACGATGCCCCCCGTTGGGGTTGGCGCGGTATGAGCCTGGACGAGAGCCGCCACTTCTTTGGCAAAGAAGAAGTCAAGCGACTGCTGGATATGCTCTTTATGATGAAGCTCAATGTGTTCCACTGGCACCTGACGGACGATCAGGGTTGGCGCATTGAGATCAAAAAATATCCGCGCTTAACAGAGATCGGCTCTAAGCGCACCTGCACCCAGGTGGACGGCTGGCATACTTCTCACATGGTCAACGAGCCTCATGAGGGCTTTTATACCCAGGAGGATATTCGGGAGATCGTGGCCTATGCCAACGCCCGGGGCATTATGGTTGTGCCGGAGATTGACATGCCTGCCCATTTTGCGGCGGCGCAGGCAGCTTATCCCTGGTTGGCTTGTCGGGAACTGGAACGCCAGGTGCCCGGCTACTTTGGCGGTCGTGTACCTACATTGCACGGCGTAATGGACTGGAACCGCTCTGCCTGCCTGGGCAAGGAGAGTACCTTCCAGTTTATCTTTGATGTGATTGATGAAGTGTGCGAACTGTTTGACGCGCCTTACTTCCATATTGGCGGCGATGAGGCGCCCAAGGATGAATGGAAGAAGTGCCCCCACTGCCAGGCGAAGATGAAAGAGATGCACCTAAACGATGTGGAAGAGCTGCAAGGCTGGTTCAACAACCGGGTGCTGGAATATGTAAAGCAGAAGGGCAAGCGCCTGATCGGCTGGAATGAGATTTTGGCCGCCGGCAATCTGGACCCCTCTGTGATCGGTCAATACTGGACCCCCAAGCGGGATAAGAATGTGGAGCGGCATATTGCCCGCGGCGGCGATGTGATCCTGAGCAATCACCGCAGTTTTTACTTTGATATGACCTACGGGCAGTACCCGTTGAGCTATACATACGATTTCGACCCGGGTCGTTATCATATTCCGCCTCGTTCCTATGACCATGTGCTGGGCGTAGAGGCTGAGGTATGGACCGAGTGGATCGACAAGCGTCCAAAACTGGATCTGAATGTGTACCCCCGTATGCAGGCCCTGGCAGAGGTTGCCTGGTCGGCCGAAGAGAGAAAAAAATACGCGGACTTCAAAGAGCGACTGGAGGCCTTTAAGCCTACGCTGGACGCCTTGGGGATCGGTTATGCTGTAACCAGCGTGGCGGAGCCGGGCACCTTCCAGCGGCAAAAGCCCCGCCGTTTGTTCTACTGCGGCGACACCCATTATGAGTTGAAGCTCAACGAAGAACGCAAAGCAAAAGGAGAAAAATAAGTATGAAATTTAGCCAATTTCCCCAGCAGGTGATCGACGAAAATGTGGATTACACAGTCAAGGAGATCACCAACATCATTAAGAAGTACGGTCCCCGGGAGTCCGGCAACAGCAACTGCCTGGCTGCCGAGAAGCACATTAAAAAAGAGATGGACCCCTTCTGTGACGAGACCCACTTTGAAAGCTACAAAATGGCGCCTAAGGCCTTTTTGCACTTTACAAAAATCGTCAGTGTAGCCATCATTCTCGCTGTGGTGGTGTGTGCCGCGCTGGTGTTTACCAGTGTGCTGCCTTGGTGGATCGCCCAGTGTATTGTTGGCGGTGTGACTTTTGTGGGGCTGTTTATCACCGTAATGGAGTTCCTGTTTTACAAGCAGTTTATGGATCCGCTTTACAAGAAGGTAGAGGGCCACAACTTTTGCGCCACCCGCAAGCCCACCGGCGAGGTTAAGCGCCGCATTGTAATCAGCGGCCATATTGACGCAGCCTATGAATGGCGCCATCTGTACTATGCCAAGGGCAAGCTGCCCTTGATGGGGATTTTTATGGGCGGTACCATTGTCTGCGCGATCATCTCCTTTATTATCGCAGTGATCTGCCTGATTGCTCACTTTGCGGATATGGGCGCTTTCGGCGATTTTATGCTGAATTACAGCTACTATTTCCATTTTGTCACCGCGCTGTTTATGATCACCCTGTTCTGCTTTGTGGATTTTAAGACCATTTCTCCCGGTGCCAATGACAACCTGACCGGTACTTATGCGGCGGTGTGCGCTTTGCGTATGCTGGATATGGCCGGTGTGGAATTTGAAAATACCGAGGTGTGCTGCATGATCACAGACGGCGAGGAGGCCGGTCTGCGTGGCTGCAAGCAGTGGGCCAAGGACCATAAAAAAGAGTGCGACGAGATTGAGACCGCCGTGCTGTGCGTAGATACCTTAACGGATCTGGAATACCTGAATGTGTATAGCAAGGATATGACCGGTACGGTGAAGAACTCTAAGCCCTTCAGCCAGTTGGTGATGGACAGTGCCATTGAGGCAGGTCATAAGGATTTGAAGTTCGCCAGCGTGTTCTTCGGTTCTTCCGACGCAGCGGCATTGTCCCAGGCGGGGATTCACGCCACCTGCCTAGCTGCTATGGACCCGACACCGGCCGACTATTACCATAATCGCCGGGATACGGCGGAGCGCCTGGTGCCGGAGGCTCTTAAAACCGGTTACGAGGTAGTGCTCAGTACCATTCTGAACTTTGATGAGAAAGGGCTGGGCGCAGCAAAATAAGCGTGTAAATCCAATACAAATGTATAAGCGGTACCCGGGTTTGGGTGCCGCTTTGCAGATTAAGGCTGTTTTTTACGGAAAGGGGAAAAGAAAATGACGGCTTTGTACATTATTTTAGGCTTGTTGGCTGCGTTTATCGTGATCACGCTGATCCGCGCAGTGTTCTTTACGGCGCCCAAGCTCCAGCGGGAGGAATTTCCGCCGGAGCAGGTGAACGGGCAGCGGGCGTGCGACCGGCTCAGTCAGGCGATTCAGATCAAGACCATCTCCTGCGAGGATGAGAGCCAAACGGATTGGGGTGCGTTTGACCGCTTCCATGCGTTTTTGGAACAGTCCTACCCGCTGATTCACAAAAATCTGAAACTGGATCATATTTCCACTGCCAGTCTGCTGTTTTACTGGGAGGGGACGGATCCCGACCTGGATCCGATTGCCTTTTTGGCGCATCAGGATGTAGTGCCCATCAGCGAGGGCACCGAGGAGGACTGGGAACACCCGGCCTTTGACGGCGTAAATGACGGCCAGTTTATTTGGGGTCGCGGTGCGCTGGACATGAAGAACCACCTGATCTGCCTGATGGAGAGCGTGGAGACGCTGCTGGAGGAGGGCTATACCCCAAAGCGCGGGGTGTACCTGTGCCTGGGGCATAATGAGGAGATCGTCAGCGGCGGCAATAACGGTGCCCGGGAATTGGCGCGGGAATTGGAACGCCGGGGCGTGCACCTGGACAGCGTGGTAGACGAGGGCGGCGCTATGCTGCCGGCGCATGTAAAGGGGCTGCTGGACGCCAACTTGACCGGCGTGGGCGTGGCAGAGAAAGGCTATGCGGACTTTAAGATTACTGTAAAGTCCAAAGGCGGCCATTCTTCTCAACCACCCAAACACACTGCCATCGGCCAGTTGGCAAAGAAGGTGGAGCGACTGGAGAACCACCAATTTAAGAGCACCATTTTGCCCTTTGTTTATAATATGTTTACGGACATTGGCCGCCATGCCACCTACCCGGGGCGGGTGGTACTGTGCAACCTGTGGCTGCTGCGCCCGGTGCTGAAGCTGGTGATGAAGCAGATCCCGCCGGCTGCATCTTTGATCCGCACCACGACCGGTGTGACTATGGCCAGCGGTTCGCCTGCCGCCAATGTGCTGCCCCAAAAGGCCAGCGTAACGGTAAACTTCCGCATTATGCCGGGCCAGACCATTGCGGATGTGCAGCGGCATATTGAGAAATATATGGGCGGCGACAATGTGGAGATTGAATTCATCAAGGGCAAGGAGCCCAGCATTGTATCACCCACAGACACCCGGGCTTTTGATACCCTGCGTCGGCTGTCCGTCAATCTGGACGAAAAAAATATTGTGGCGCCCTATTTGGTGATGGGCGGCACAGACGCTTATAATTACGAGAATGTGTGCAGCAATATTTATCGCTTTGCGCCCTTTACGGTGGACACGGCACTGCTGCTCACCACCCACTCCACCAATGAGCGCATTCCCGTAGGTCAGATGACCCAGGGCGTCACCTTCTTTAAGCGCTATATTCGGTTGATGACCGCAGAGTAAAGGGGGAAGTGATATGGATTTTAAAGAAAGCGGATTTATGTATGCTCTGGGCGGCTTTATTGTCATCTTTGTGTTGGCCCAGTCGCTGTTTTTTCTCATTCGTGCCTGGAAGCAGGGCAAAAAGCTGGGGCTGTCCACCGCCATCATGCGAGGTACGGTGACCCAGTCAGCGCTGTTCAGCCTGGCGCCTGCCATCTCGATTGTGGCAACCATCCTTACCCTGTCCGGTGCGCTGGGCATTGTGCTGCCCTGGATCCGGCTGACAGTGATCGGTGCCATTTCTTATGAGGTGCCGGCAGCGGAGTCTGCCATGGAGGCACTGGGTTATACCGGCGGCCTGTCCACGGAGATCACGGATCCCCTGGGCTTTTCTACCGCCGCGTGGGTGATGACTCTGGGCTCTGTGATGCCTCTTGTGATCATTCCCTTTGCCATGAAGAAGATTCAAAACAGTATCGGCAAGGCGGTAAGCAAGAATACTGCCTGGGCGGATGTAATGAGCGCCGCGGCGTTTATCGGTCTGATCAGTGCCTTTGTGGGCCGTGCTATTGTGGGCCAGGGCGATAAGGCGGTGCTGGGCGACGGCGCCGGGATCATGAGCATTACCGCTTTGGCAGTGTCTATGCTGTCTATGCTGCTGTTTATGCAGATTGAGAAAAAGAAAAAGATTGCCTGGCTGCAAAGTATGGCTATGCCGCTGGCGATGTTTATCGGTATGGGTGCGGTGATGCTGCTGGCCAAGGTGCTGCCCACCCACATTGCTTGGCTGGAATGGAGGGGCTAATATGAAAGATTATAATGAAAAGACCCACCTGTACGGTCGCTTTTGGGTGATCTCCGCCCTGTTTATTTTCTTAATGCTGCCGGTTGCGATCAGCGCCCATCTGCATGCTTTTCCCTCCGCCCAGGTGGTGTTTAAGGGGTTGGCGCCTATTGCCCTGCTGTTTTATCCCACCGCGGTGATTGAGGTGATGACCTACACACCGCTCCTGGGTACCGGGGCAACCTACCTGGCTTTTGTAACCGGGAATATTAATAACTTAAAGCTGCCCTGTGTGCTCTCTGCCCTGGACTCTGCCCAGGTGCGCGCCCAGAGCAAGGAGGGTGAGGTGCTCTCCACCATTGCCTGCGCCACATCCTCTATTGTGACCACCCTGGTGATTGCCGCAGGGGTGCTGCTGTTCAGCCCGGTGCTGCCGTATTTGACAAATGACGACTCTGTTTTTGCCCCTGCTTTTAAGCAGGTGGTGCCCGCACTGTTCGGCGCACTGGGTATGAGCTATTTTGCCAAGCACTTTAAGCTGACTGTTGTGCCTGTTGCCGTCGTCTGCTTGATGTTGCTCTTTAAAGGCGACTTGGCGGTAGGCGTACTGATCCCTGTGGGCGTGGTGGTATCGCTGCTGTCTGCCCACCTGATGTTTAAGAAAGGCTGGGTCAAATAACAGACCGCATTCTTGCCAGTTAATCAGCAGATCGCCCAACTTGACTTTTATTGGTATGGTGGTGTATAATCATCATACGATCATTAGAGACGGGGGATATAAGTAATGAAAGAGACCGATCTGCGGTATGTGAAGACCGAGCGCGCCATTCGGGACGCCTTCTTTGAACTGCTGGAGGAGAGCGAATTTGACAAGGTATCCGTTACGGATATTACCCAGCGAGCCCAGATCAACCGAAACACGTTTTACCTGCATTACAGCGATAAATTCAATTTGGTCAATTCTATTTTAATTGACTTTGTGCAAGAGCTGTCCCAGCAGGCATTAAAGGTGATCGACCAGGCGGAGAAGCCGGACACAGCCACCTTTAACCAGTATTTCTTAACGATTTTTGTCAGCGCCAATCGGATTAAGAAAAAATATCGGATCTTGTTTCGCAACCGAAATATTGAGCCGTATTTGGATATTGCTGCCATTACGGATGTGATTGCGGATCATATCGGCAAAAACAAATTTTTGGATTTTCGCAGTCAGCGCTCCTCCGTGAGCAAGAGCTTTTTGGCTTTTGGCTTTTTCGGTGCGCTCAACGATTATTGCAGCAATGATTATACCAAGGAAGAGACGGTGCGCATGATCTCCGCCATGTCTGCCGGCTTGGCCGAGATTGCCCAGCAGCTACACGCTGCCGGGAACAAAGTCGGCAATGAAAACAAGAACAATAAATGACAGACGATACAAAGCAAAAGGGACCTGAATCCAGGTCCCTTTTTGTATAGATATTTGTCATTCGCTCAGCAGACCATACCGCCTTCCACCCAGCGCATAACAGCCGGGTATTCCTCTTTATAGTTGTCCAGCTGGTCTGCGTTGGAGTCCACAAAGGCCTGAAATTCGTCCGTGTCCTCAAACTCGTAGGTAAAGTCTTGCTCAAAGTCGTAAGTGGCGGTAAACAGGTAGTCAAACAGATCATCGGCAGAGAATTCCTCTAACAGCTTGTCCGCTGTGCGCTCAGTGATGGTGTCCAGCGCGTTCTTTACCGTTAGCTCGAAATCCTCCGGCTCTACCAGAATTTCCGGGTCGTTCTCGCAGTATTGCAGAATATCGTCCTCGCCGATAGCCAGGGTGCCCAGGTACTCCAGTACATCCTCATATCCGGTTTCGTTGACTGTATCATACAACCGGTAGGCAAACTCGCCTACCAGATTTTGCAGTGCCACCGCCTTAAACACACTGTCAATCTCGTAGCCGCTCTCATCGGTGATTACATAGCCCACCTCCTGCAGGTTCTCCCACATCAGGTAGTAAAAAATGCGGTGCTGTTCTTTCTCGCCAAAAATGGCTTCGTGAATAAAGGTATCAATATCCATTGCCGTTCTCCTCTGTCTGTCGCATTTGCGCAAGGCTACTCATATTCTATACTATATGCAGGGGATTTGCAACATTTTGCAGGTAGATTTTGGCTTTTTTGTAAACTCTGAAAACCCCGCCTGTTTTTATTGCAATGCCGGTAGGGATAAGCTATAATAAAGGGGACTGGAGGGTTCTTATGGAACTGACATTAAAAAATGAACACTGTGCCGTTACCGTTACGGATGCGGGAGCGATGCTCCGCTCCCTGGTGCGGGACGGCCGAGAATATCTTTGGCAGGGAGACCCGGCTTACTGGGCCGGTCAGGCGCCGGTTTGCTTTCCCATTGTGGGGGTACTGCCCAAGGGGGCGTCTACCGCATTTGGCAAGCCCTGCCGTATGAAGCGCCACGGCGTGGCCCGCATTAACCCCTTTACACTGACGGAGCACCACCGCAACGGCGCCACCTTTACCCAAGTGGCAGATGACAATACCTTGGCGGCGTACCCCTTTGATTATCGGCTGGAGATCCGCTATGAGCTGGTGGACAGCACCGTTGCCGTGACTTATCATATTATCAACAGCGGCGGGGAGCCTATGCCATTTGTGATCGGCGGCCATCCGGCCTTTAACTGCCCGCTGGCAGCAGGGGAGCGGTTTGAGGATTACAAGGTGCGCTTTGATCGCCCTGTGACGAAGGCGCCTTTGCGCCCGGATCACCAAACCGGGATTGTGGATCCGGCGCATCGGTACAATGTGCTGGTGAATGGGCAGGAGCTGCCCCTGCGGCACGATCTATTCTATGACGACGCATTGATTTTTGATCAGGTGGAAGCCAAAGCGGCTACCTTGCTGGGTCCGATGGGCTACGGCGTGCGGGTGGAATACCAAGATATGGCCAACTTGCTGGTTTGGTCCGCAGAAAATGACGCCCCCTTTGTGGCATTGGAGCCATGGAGCGGCATTTCTCATTGTACGGATGAGGACGGCACCCTGGAACACCGTCGGGGCGTGACCGTTTTGCAGCCGGGGGAGACAGCCACCTTTGGTTATAAAATTACCATGCTGAGCGGAGAGATGAAATGAATTACGGATTTTTCAGAGTGGCGGCGGCAGCGCCACGTTTGCGCGTGGCAGACCCGGATTATAACGCCGGGCAGCTGGAGGCAGTAATCGACCGGGCTGTGGCGCAGCAGGTACGCCTGCTGGTGACCCCGGAGCTGTCCGTCACCGGCTATACCTGCGCCGATCTGTTCTTTAGCGCTGCGTTGCAGCAGGCGGCGGATCGGGCGGTGCGGCGGCTGGCAGCTTACACGGCGGGCAAGGACATTGCGGTGCTCATCGGCGCTCCGGTGCCCTATAAGAATAGCCTTTATAACTGTGCCCTATTGCTCCGGGACGGGCAGGTGCAGGGCATGGCGCCCAAGGTGCATTTGGCCAATTATAATGAGTTTTACGAAAAGCGCTGGTTCGCCTCCGGTGCGGATTTCGATACGGTACAGATGGTGAACGGCGTTCCCATGGGCAGTCAACTGTTTGACCTGGGCAGCGGCGTGCTGCTGGGTGTGGAACTGTGCGAGGACCTGTGGGTGCCTCAGCCTCCCAGCGGTGCTTTGGCGCTGCAAGGCGCCAATTTGATCGCCAATCTGTCTGCCAGCGACGAGTATGTGTCCAAGGCGGCCTATCGTCGGGACCTGGTGGCCGGACAGTCCGCCCGCTGCGTGGCCGGGTATGTGTATGCCGGCGCCGGGGTGCATGAGAGCACCACGGACCTGGTGTTCAGCGGCGCCACCTTAGTGGCGGAGAACGGCGGCATTTTGGCAGAGGGGGAGCGGTTTGTCCGAGAAAGCGTGCTCACCGTTGCCGATGTGGATGTTGAGAAGTTGAATGCCCAGCGGCGGCAAAATATGTCCTTTGAGAACCGGCCCGGCGCGGCGGTACAGTCTTGCCCGGTGCCCAATGCAGAGAATGATTTGGCGTACCGCTTTGTGGACCCGCACCCCTTTGTGCCGGCAGCGGACGCCCAACGTCGAGAGCGGTGCAAGGAGATCTTCCTGCTCCAGGCCAGCGGCTTGGCCGGGCGGCTGGAGCATGTAGACTCCAAGGGCTGTGTGCTGGGGATCAGCGGCGGTCTGGACTCCACCTTGGCGCTGCTGGTGGCTGTGCGCGCCATGGAGCTGCTGGGTAAACCGGCCAGCGCCGTGCTGGGTGTGACCATGCCCGGGTTTGGCACTACGGACCGCACCTATCGCAACGCACTGGATCTTATGGAAGCGCTGGGGGTCACCCGGCGAGAGATCTCCATTGCAGACGCCTGTGTGCAGCACATGGCGGACATTGGTCACGACCCGTCGGTGCATGATATTACTTATGAGAACACCCAGGCCAGAGAGCGCACCCAAATTCTCTTTGACCTGGCCAATAAAGAAAACTGTTTGCTGGTGGGTACCGGCGATCTGAGCGAGTTGGCCATGGGCTGGTGTACTTACAACGGCGACCACATGAGTATGTACGGCGTGAATGCCTCCGTGCCCAAGACGCTGGTGCGATACCTGGTGGATTATGTGGCCGGGGAGTTAGGCGGCCGCACGGAAGAGATCTTGCGGGATGTGCTGGACACGCCGGTGTCGCCGGAACTGCTGCCCCCGGACGCCAATGGCAAGATCGCCCAAAAAACGGAGGAGAAGATCGGCCCCTATGAATTGCATGACTTTTTCCTCTATCACTTTGTGCGCTTTGGCTTTGATCGGGAAAAGCTGGCCATGCTGGCGGAGAAAGCCTTTGACGGCCGGTACGATCGCCCCACCATTGACCGGTGGCTGACGGAATTTTTGCGCCGGTTCTTTATCAGTCAATTTAAGCGTTCCTGTATTCCGGATTCGCCCAAGGTGGGCTCTGTGTCACTGAGCCCCCGGGGCGACTGGCGTATGCCCAGCGACGCGGCGATGCAGGCGTTTTTACAACCGGATGAACGGATATAAAGGAGTTGTTATAATGAAAAAAGCAATGGCATTGCTGCTGGCTTGCAGCATGGTACTGGCATTCGCTGCTTGCAGCAAAAAGCAACATACAGAACAGGAGGTCACAGCTGTGGTGGATGTGACCGATGAGAACGGCAAGACCGTTACGGATAAGGACGGCAAAGCCCAAACCCGGGTGGTTACCATACCCCAAACGGACGCCAAGGGCAACACCGTGGCGGCAGGGGAGAGCGCTGCCGACGGCAAATCCGCCGGTAACGGCGGTTCGGCTGCAAAGGACGGCAAGGACAAGACGGAAAAGGCAACCAAGAAGAAAGAAACTACCACGAAAAAGACCACGACTACCACAACCACCGTGGCCGCTAATCGAAAAATTCACATTTCCGTTTCTCTGCCTGCCGGCACAGATACCCGCACGGACAAACTGCGCATTACTATTAACGGCAAGCAGGTGGACGAGAAAGAAGTGACCCTGGAGATCGGCAACACCTTTACCTACACCACGGAGAAAAAGTACCTGGGGGATGTAAAGGTGCAGGTGGAGCTGGAGCACTCGCGAAAGAGCGCCAAAGTCACAGTAAAGAAAGGCACGGACACCGCCAAATTCAATTTTGAAAATATTGAGAATCTGCTGGGCGACGACGACTAAGCGACAATTGGTGAAAAAAACGAAATAATCGACAAAAAAGCAGTGTCTATGCGCTGCTTTTTGTTGTTATTATACAGAAACACTGAATTGTTGTGTTGAATTTCGCACGCCGGAGTGCTATAATTGGTTTAGTTATGGGCTTGCGCTCAAACTGAGGTTGTTATCTGTAAGATAAAATACAGGAGGAAATTCCATGAACAGAAAGAAAAAAACCATGGACGGTAACAGCGCCGCTGCCCATGTCAGCTACGCGTTTACAGAAGTTGCCGCCATTTATCCCATCACCCCCTCATCCACCATGGCGGAGGAGACGGACGCCATGGCCGCTCGCGGGGTCAAGAACCTGTTTGGCCAAACGGTCAAGGTGGCGGAGATGGAGTCTGAGGCCGGTGCCGCCGGCGCCGTGCACGGTTCTTTGTCTGCCGGTGCGCTGACTACCACTTACACCGCGTCACAGGGTCTGCTGCTGATGATCCCCAATATGTACAAGATCGCCGGCGAACTGATTCCGTCCGTCATTCATGTGTCTGCCCGCTGCGTGTCTACCCACGCGCTGAATATCTTTGGCGACCATTCCGATGTGATGGCCTGCCGCCAGACCGGCTATGCCATGCTCTGCTCTGCCAATGTGCAGGAGGTAATGGATCTGGGCGCTGTGGCTCACCTGTCTACCTTAAAGAGCCGTGTGCCGTTTTTGCATTTCTTTGACGGCTTCCGTACCTCTCATGAGGTGCAGAAAATCGAGACCTGGGACTACGAGGATCTGCGGTCTATGGTGGATATGGACGATGTGCAGGCGTTCCGTGCCCGCGCCCTGAACCCGGAGAAGCCGGTGTTGCGCGGCTCTGCGGAGAACAGTGATGTGTTCTTCCAGCACAGAGAGGCCTGCAACCGCTACTATAACGACGCGGTTGCCACTACTGAGATGTATATGAACACCATCAACGAGAAGCTGGGCACGGATTACCGGCTGTTTAACTACTACGGCGCGCCGGACGCAGACCGTGTGATTGTGGCTATGGGTTCTGTGTGCGACACCATTCAGGAAACCGTAGATTTTCTGAACGCCCGCGGCGAAAAAGTGGGCATGGTCAAGGTGCACCTGTATCGCCCCTTCAGCGCAAAGCATCTGCTGGCTGCCCTGCCGGAGACGGTGAAGCACATTTCCGTGTTAGATAGAACGAAGGAGCCCGGCTCCTTAGGTGAGCCGCTGTTCCTGGATGTGGTGGCTGCGCTGAAAGGCTCTGCCTTTAACGATGTGCCGGTGTACGGCGGTCGTTTCGGCTTAGGATCTAAGGACACCGTACCGGCGCATATTATCGCTGTGTACAACAATATGGCTGCGCCCCAGCCCAAGCCGGAGTTCACTCTGTCCATTGAAGACGATGTGACCCACCTGTCCCTGCCGGTGACCGAGAACCCGGACACCACCCCGGCAGGCACCACCTCTTGTAAGTTTTGGGGCCTGGGCTCCGACGGCACCGTTGGCGCCAACAAGGACTCTATTAAGATCATCGGCGACAATACGGATATGTTTGCCCAGGGTTACTTCTTCTATGACTCCAAGAAGTCCGGCGGCATTACCGTGTCCCACCTGCGCTTTGGCTCGTCACCCATTACCTCTACCTATTTGATCAACAAGGCAAACTTTGTGGCCTGCCACTGCCCATCCTATGTGACCAAGTATGATATGGTACAGGATCTGGTGCCCGGCGGCACTTTCCTGCTCAACTGCATTTGGACTCCGGATCAGCTGGACAGCCAGCTGCCTGCGTCTATGAAGCGCTATATTGCAGAGAACAACATCCATTTCTATATCATTAACGGCATTAAGATCGCAGAGGAAGTGGGCTTGCCCGGTCGTGCTTCCACTATCTTGCAGTCTGCATTCTTTGCCATCTCCGGTATTTTGCCGGTAGAGAAGGCCATTGAGCTGATGAAGGCCGCCGTGGTCAAGAAGTTCTCCAAGAAAGGCGAGGCGGTGGTGAATGCCAACTTTGCCGGCATTGACCGTGGCGCCCAGGAGATCGTGAAGGTGGATGTGCCGGACAGCTGGAAAACTGCAGAAGACGCACCCCGCCGGCTGGAAGTACCCACCGATCGTCCGGAGATGAAGAAGTTTGTCAAGGAAATTTTGGATCCGGTTGGCCGCCTGCACGGCGACGATCTACCGGTATCTGCCTTTGCTGATCGGGCGGATGGCGTATATCCTGCCGGTTCTGCCGCCTTTGAGAAGCGGGGCATTGCCATTACCGTACCCCAGTGGGACGGCACCAAGTGCGCCCAGTGTAACCTGTGCGCCATGGTCTGCCCCCACGCAGTCATTCGCCCCATTGCCATGAATGCAGAGGAAGCGGCGGCCGCACCGGAGGGCACCACCATGGTGAAGCACAAGAGAGCGGATTATCAGTACGCCCTGATTGTGTCCGTACTGGACTGCACCGGCTGCGCCTCCTGCGCCAATGTGTGTCCCACCAAGTCCCTGACCATGAAACCCATTGCCAGCGAGTTGGATCGGCAAAAGATCTATGATGCACTGGTGGACACCTCCGAAAAACCGGAGCTGCTTACCAACAATACCATCGGCGTGCAGTACAGAAAGCCGTATTTGGAGTTCTCCGGCGCTTGCGCAGGCTGCGGCGAGACGCCGTATGCCAAGCTGGCCACCCAGCTGTACGGCGACCGTATGTACATTGCCAACGCCACCGGCTGCTCCTCCATTTGGGGCGGTTCCGCACCCTCTACGCCTTACACGGTAGACAAGAACGGCCACGGCCCCGCTTGGTCCAACTCTCTGTTTGAGGACAACGCTGAGTTCGGCTACGGTATGCTATTGGCACAAAAGCAGATCCGCGAGCGGCTGGCTATGGACGCCCAGCAGCTGCTGGACACCCCGGTGGCGGACAAAGCCCAGGCTTGGCTGGACACCTATGAGGACGCTGCTACCAATACAGAGCCTGCCCAGGCACTGATCGCTGCATTGCAGACGGCAGCGCTGGAGGGTGACGCCAAGGCGGCGGCTGCCGATTTCCTGAAAGACGCAGATTATGCGGCCAAGAAGTACCAGTTTATCTTTGGCGGCGACGGCTGGGCCTACGACATTGGCTTTGGCGGCCTGGATCATGTGATCGCATCCAATGAGAATGTGAACATTGTTGTGTTTGATACAGAGGTGTACTCCAACACCGGCGGTCAGGCCTCTAAGGCCACCCAGACCGGCGCTGTGGCCAAGTTTGCTGCCTCCGGTAAGGTGGTCAAGAAGAAAGACCTGGCGCAGATTGCGATGAGCTACGGTTATGTGTATGTGGCTCAGGTGGCTATGGGCGCCAATGCCAATCAGTGCTTAAAGGCGTTCCAAGAAGCTGCGGCTTATGACGGCCCGTCCATCATCATCTGCTATGCCCCCTGTATTAACCACGGCATTAAGATGCCCTTTAACCAGGCCGAGCAGAAGAAGGCAGTTGCCGCCGGGTACTGGAACCTGTTCCGCTTTAACCCGGATCTGGCCAAGGCAGGGAAAAATCCCTTTACCTTGGACAGCAAGGCACCCAGCGCCGATTATGTACAGTTCATCGAGGGCGAGACCCGCTACTCTGCGCTGAAGCGTTCCTTCCCCGGCAAGGCGGAGCAGCTATTTAGCATTGCGGCGGAGAACTCCATTGAAAAGTACAACAAGTTGGCTGCACTGGTAGACTTCTACGCACCCAAGGGCGAGTAAAGCCAAATAAAAAAACAAAGCGCTGCGGTTCTTCCGCGGCGCTTTTGCTTTGTGATAAAAAACAACCCCTGCACACCGGGTGCAGGGGTTGTTCCTTTATGTAAGGGCTTAGCCGTTGAGAATGGCAAAGTTCTCTTTGTTGGCCTTGTACAGGTTCTTAAACACTTTGAAGTTGCGGTCATAGACTTCCTTGTTGGCCGGGTTGGGCTTGTAGGTAGTCTTTACCGGGATCAGCTTCTTTACATCAAAGATGGAGGGGATAGCGCCCATACCTACGGCGATACAAGCGGCTGCACCCACGGCACCGATGTTTTGCGGGGACTCTACCACCACTACATCACGCTGGAGAATATCGGCCAAAATCTGGCAGGTGGTTTCGCCCAAAGCGCCGCCGCCGCAGAAGCGCACGGTCTTGGACTTCTGATACTTGGTGGTCTTTAACTCCTGGCGCTCCAGCATCCAGCGCATGTGGAAGCAGATGCCCTCCACCACGGCGCGGATCAGCTCTGTTTTGCCTACATTCAGCCGAATGTTAAAGAACATACCGGCGGCATTGGGATCCTCAAAGGGACAGCGGTTGCCGTGGAGCCAGGGGGTAAAGATCACGCCGTTGGAACCGGCAGGAATGGTGTCGATCACTTCTTCCAGATAATCATACATATTGAATTCTACTTGCTCCAGGCTGTCGGTCGCGTTGCCGTAGCGCTTTAAGAACACGCCGATCTCGTCCAGTGCCAAATGATCCTTGACCCAGCCTACGCACTTGTTGGAGGTTTCCAGCTCACCAAAGTAGTTAAAGGTCTCCGGGTTGGCGCCTACAATGGCAGCCATCATCGCACCGGTATCAACCATCTGCTCCGGCACAACGGTGCCCACCCAGCCGGAGGTGCCGCTGTAAATATGGGCGTCGCCGATCTCTACCGCACCGGCACCTACGCCGATCAAAGAGGCGTCGCCGCCACCGCCGTACACAGCGGTGCCCTGAGCCAGACCCAGCTCCTCGGCAGCCTTGACAGTGACTTCGCCCACTTTATCGGTGCACTTTTTGATCTCCGGCAGGTGCTTCATATCCACGCCCACCATATCGCAAATGGGCTTGCACCAGCCCTCGTGGCCCTTGCGGGTGTCATACAGCAGGGTGCCGAATGCAGAATCCTGGGTCATCACGAATTCACCGGTCAGGCGGCAGATGAGATACTCTTTCACATCCAGCCACTTATAGACTTTCTTAAAGTTTTCCGGCTCGTGCTCCCGCACCCAGCGGTACTTCCAAATGGGGTCCTTAACAGAGGAGGATACGGCACCGGTATAGCGCAGGTACTTGAGCAGCTTGGTCACTTCCGCACCGGCGATTTGTACGCCGTGGGCAATGCCCTTCTTCAGCTCATCGCCGGCTCGCTGGTCCATATAGGTCATGGGGCGGCGAATGCAATTGCCCGCTTTGTCTACCAGGACCAAGCCCTGCATGGCAGAGCAGAAGCTAATGCCCTCTACCTGGTCTTTGGTCACGCCTACGCACTTATTGAACACATTGCGGGTGGTGCTGCACATGGCGCTCCACCATTCATCGGCGTCCTGCTCGGCGCCGCCCTTTACGCCGGTCTCATCATCCACATACAGACCGTAGCCTGCGGTGTCAGAGGCCAGAATGCGCATGGTGTCGCCGATCTCAATCAGACAGGTCTTGACCCCGGTGGTGCCCACATCGTAGGTGATTACATATTTGCTCATAAAATATCCTCCCATGGTGTTGTACGCGGTAAATACCGTCACTTCTTTTCAAATGTAAATGCGCTCTCCACAAATTTCAGCAGTTGACCGATCACCCGCTCCTCGTCCATTTCCTCCACATCTACGCCGGTGTAGAACTTGAACCGCTCCTTGTAGTAGTCGCAGGTGTAAGAGAATTGCAGGGACATCAGCAGATTGTCCAAAAAGAAGGCAAAGAGCCGGGGGTCCAGATCCGGGCGCACATCCCCCTTGGCCAGCGCCTGCGCAATGGCCGTGGTATAGATGCCGCTGGTCTCGCTCTCAATCTCCCGCACCAGCATTTGGGTGCGCGCGCTGTCTTTCTCCGAGGCGATCTCATTATACAGCCGAATGTAATTGGCATTTCGCTTGGAATGGACGCAGGTGGCGCGAATGAGCTTTTCTGCCTTGATCAGCAGCTTGTCGTCGCTGGCCATAATCTCCTCGATCACCTGGGTCAGAATACGCATGCCCCGCTGAATGCAGGTGATGAACAGATCCTCTTTGGTCGCAAAGTACTTGTACATCAGCCCAATGCTGATTCCTGCGTTCTTGGCGATCACATTGATGTTGGCATTTTCGTACCCTTTGGAGGAAAACTCCTCGGTGCCCACTTCCAGTATGCGCTCCCGTCGCTCCTCGGAAATGCGGTCAAATGCGTCCTTGTGATGTTTATTTACCATTTCAAAAAATTTTGTAGCCTTGCACAAAGAACGGAAAAGCCCTTTGTGCAATCCGTACAAATACTCCCTCTCTGTAAAGCGTGAACCGCAATTCACTTTTCTTATATTATCATTATTTATCCGTTATTGCAAGAAATCTGAATAAAAATGCGGGAAAATTGAACAAATTATTGCAAGTATCTATTTGACAAATCATTAAAAAGTGATATACTAAAGGTGTATTTTATGTGAGCGATGGCTCACGCCCCTTGGGGTGAGCGACGACTCATGAATTTTAAGGAGGAACGACCATTATGGATACCCGATTTGCAATTTCTGAGTATCTTGATGCAGCGCAGGTCACCGCTCAGCTGGACGCGCTCATCAAAAAGCCCATTTATTCCATCAGCCCGGCTGCACTGAAGAAGTATGAAGAAGAATACTTCGACAAGAAGTGCGCTAAGTCTAAGGCGATGATCACCGAGGCAAGAGAGATCATTCCCGGCGGCGTGCAGCACAACCTGGCGTTTAACTATCCTTTCCCCATCGTAATGACCAAGGCCAAGGGTGCTAAGCTCTACGATATTGACGGCAACGAGTATTACGACTTCCTGCAGGCCGGCGGTCCCACCATCCTGGGCTCCAACGACGATGTAGTGAAGGAGAAGGTTAAGGAATTGCTGGACGATTGCGGTCCTTCCACCGGTCTGTTCCATGAATATGAGTACAAGCTGGCCAAGAAGATCTCCGACTGTGTTCCTTCCGTTGAGATGTTCCGTATGCTGGGTTCCGGTACAGAGGCCTGCATGTGCGCTGTGCGTGTGGCCCGTCTGGCTACCGGCCATAAGAACATCATCAAGATGGGCGGCGCTTATCACGGCTGGTCCGATCAGCTGGCATGGGGCATGCGTGTGCCCGGTACCCTGAATTTGCAGTCTCACGGCGTACCGCTGTTCGTATTCAAGCACACCCAGGAGTTCTTCCCCAATGATCTGAAGAGCCTGGAGCGCAAGCTGATCCTGAATAAGTTCCGCGGCGGTACCGCTGCCGTGTTCATTGAGGCCATTGGTCCGGAGTCCGGTACCCGTCCGGTAGACAAGGACTTCCCCAAGGGCGTACAGGCACTGTGCCGCAAGTACGGCGCTCTGCTGGTTTGCGACGAGGTTGTGACCGGCTTCCGTATCGGTGTGTCCGGTGCGCAGGGCTACTTTGGCATTGATCCCGACATCACCATCTTCGGTAAGGTGATCGCCGGCGGTTACCCGGGTGCAGGCGGCATCGGCGGCCACAGAGAGGTTATGAAATACTTAGGCGCCGGCCTGGATAAGGGCAACGGCTCCGGCAAGAAGATTCATAAGGCAATGTGCGGCGGCACCATGGCTGCCACCCCCATCTCCTGCTGCGCAGGTTACACTGCCATTTGCGAGATCGAGAAGCGCAACGCCTGCCAGGTAGCCGGTAAGATGGCAGATCGTTTGGTACACGGCTTGCAGGCGCTGATCAAGAAGTATGACCTGCCCTTCGTGTGCTTCAACCAGGGCTCTGTATGCCACTTGGATACCGTTGGCACCATGCACTTTAAGGTGGACTGGAAGCATCCGTGGACCATTCCGCACACCTTGAAGGAGACCGGCAAGCGTCAGTCCGAGATGGAGCACATGGGCGCTGCTTACATGGCAGAGGGCTTGGTAACTTTGGCCGGTTCTCGTCTGTACACTTCCGCCGCTTATACGGAAGAGATGATTGACGACTGCCTGAACAGATTTGAGAATGTGTTCAAGAACTGCGTTTGCATCGAGGCGTAAGATTTTTTACCAAGGGCGGTACCGGGCAGTAATGCCCGGCCGTCCTTTTGGTGCTTTTGCCCCCGGGGCAAAAATACGATTTTAAGGGGAAAACACATGGCTTACGAATTAGAAGAAGCAAAAAAGCTGGTCGTTGCGGCCGGCAAAAAGCTGGTGGAAAGCGGTCTGATCGCCCGTACCTGGGGCAATGTATCCGCCCGTATTTCTGACACCCAGTTTGTGATCACACCCTCCGGTCGGGCGTATGAAACGCTGACACCGGAAGAAGTGGTTGTGGTTAATATTGAGGACTGCTCCTACGAGGGCGATATTAAGCCCTCTTCCGAGAAGGGTGTGCACGCTGCGGCGTACCGCCACCATCCCACCGTGGATTTTGTGATCCACACCCACCAGAAGGCGGCCACCATCGTCAGCATTACCGGCATGGAGATCCGCAATGTTTACAAGGAATTTCAGCCGGTCCTGGGCACGAAGGTGCCCTGCGCCGATTATGCTATGTCTACCACCAATTCTCTGCGCAAGAAGGTAGAGACGTGCATTATGATGAACCCGGGCTGCCGCGCCATTATGTTGATGCACCATGGCACTCTGTGCATGGGCGATACCTATGAGCAGGCCTTTGAGATTGCAGACGCACTGGAGAAGTGCTGCCAGCGGGTGATCAAGGACAACTATCTGCGCCACTCCTGGGCAGAGACATATTCTGACGAAGGTAAGCGCAACTTTTACCTGAAAAAGAATGGTGCTGTGGCTATGCCGGAGAGCATTTGTGATCTGGGATCCTCCGTTCGCAACGGCAAGACCTTTAGCTTGACCGTTGGCGGAGAGACCGTTGATGTGGATTTGGAGACCGGGCTGGGCATTACCGGCATTGCACCCAAGTGCGCCAAGATCCATAAGGCCATTTATGACAGCCAGGATTGCTCCATCATCAAGCATGTGACCGATCCGGATGTGATCGCTGTGTCCTGCACAGGTGAAGATATGATTCCTATGATCGACGACTTTGCACAGATCGCCGGCGTGGATGTGAAAAACCGTCCGTGGATCGACGGTGATACAGACGCTTGTGCCAAGGATATTGCCAAGGCCATGGACAGCCGCAATGCAATCCTGATTCAGGGCAACGGTGCCATGATCACCGGCAATTCCGACGGGGATATGCAGGCGCTGGAGATCATTATGGATAAGGGCTGCGAGGCCGTGATCGACACGGATATTTTCAATCGCCCCCATTATGTGCCCAAGGTGGAGTGCTTCTTGATGCGCACCGTGTATTTGGCCAAGTATTCCAAAGAGATCAATAAAAAGTAAGGTGCTTTGCACCACCGCCACCCATTGCCCTGCAGTGGGTGGTTTTTTTGTTTGGAAAAAGAGATCCCACAATAGCATAAGGACGGCAATCTGCCGCCCGCTTCTCCATACATACGCGCAAAAAAGGAGCCTCGCTTCATCAGCGAGGCTCCTTTTTTGCTTTGCTTTTACTTTTCCAGCACCAGGGTGGTGACGGAGCGGGCAGGGAGGGCAAAGGCATCGGTGGCGGTGCCGCTGTCTGTCTTTGCCAAGTCGTTGTCCTTGTCGGTTACATAGGTGGTGTGGCGGGTGTAACCGTCCAGCGCCAGGGTAGTGCTGCGGGCCTTATCCGTGTTGTTGATGAACACGGCGGTAACAGTGCCGTTGGGGTTTTTGAATGCCACGGACTGCACATCGCTCAGTTCTTCCGGCAGGGAAATGGAAATGCGTACGCTACCCTCGTCGGTGAATTTGGAGAAGTTGCCCAGTACCCACAGCCGCTTGGAGGTTTCGATTTGATGGCTGTCCTTGTCCAGGTACACCAGACCGTCGGTGTAGCCGCCAAAGGCGCAGGCGGTCCACCAGTCCCATTCTACCGCGTTTAGCACCGTCAGATCCTGATGAATAATCCCGGCCAGTGCCAGACCGTATTCCATGCCCAGGCCGCTGTCCATACCGTTCTTTTGGATCAGGTCGTACACGCCGCTGTTTTGGTCCTCGGTCATTTGGCAATATTCCGTCAGTGCCAGCTTGTAATTGCTGCCGTAGGTGGTGGCTATGGCGTCGGCAAAGGCCTGCTTCTCCTCCGGGCTGGCCCAGTAGGAATGGAGTGCCAGCGTGGGCATACCCTTGCGAAGGGCGTTGTTTTTCAGCCAGTTGACACCGCTTTTGCCAAACATGGCCTTTAGGTATGCCATACAGGTGTCCGTGCCGATGTGGCCGCTTTCCCAGCCTTCCAGCCGGCAGTCCTTTAGCGCGTCTTCCTGCGCCATTTGCTTCAAAAATACCTTGTACAGATCCCGGCATTGCGTCTTGGAGTAGTAGCAGCCCTCCTGCTTGGCGGTGCCGTCCTCGTAGCCCCGCCAGCTCCATTCCGGCTCATTGATGGGAGACAGGCCGGTGACCCGATACCCGGCCTCCGTAAAGTGCTTGGCGCAGGCAATGCTGTACTTGGCAAAGTCTGCGTACCGTTCCGGCTCCAGGTTGGTTACATATTTTTCATCGTCCGGCAGGTAGTCGCAGTAGGCTTTGTCGTTGGCGGTGTAAAACACCGGGGCACTGTTAGAGAACAGGGTCACCCGCAGGTCTTCGTTCATACTTTTTGCCAGGGCCAGGGCATTTTGCGCTGCTGCGTCCCGCTCCCAGTGGTAGCTGCCGTCCTTGTCTATAAAGGCTTCTGCCCGGCGGTCCGGGTCGGTGATGGTGGCGTCGTCCTTGGATCCGGCGCCCAGGTTGTAGCGGTAAATATTCAGCCCAATGCCGCTGTTTTCGTCATACAGCAGGGAGAGAATATCCTTGGCGTTCTTCCAATTGCCTACCTCCTGGCTCCACCAGCAGGCAGAAGCACCAAAGCCGTTCATTGTCTGATAGGCAGCGGTTGGTTCAATGGTGATGGCCTTGACCTGTGCGGCGGTGGCGGCAGGCTCTGTGTTGTCAGAGGTGCCGGCGGCGCACCCGGCCAGCAGGGCAGTGGTGCACAGAACAGCGGTCACTTTTTGTAAGCGTTTGGTGTATGCAGTCATTTTTTCGTCCTTATGTGAATTTAGTCTGTAATGGTAATGCCTTTTTTCTCCCGTTGGGCAGCCAGCTCCGTTTCCATTTTCTCCCTAAAGTCGCCGGTCAGGTTGTAGAAGAACATGGGGATGGTGCATACCAGCAGACTGATGGCGGGGATCAGCGATACCACGCTGAATATACCGTTTCGCACCCCATGGCTCATCAGCAGCGGGTTGGCGGTGACAGAGGCGTTAATGGAGCCTACATCCAGGTCTACAATTATGTACATGAGAATGATAAAGGAGGTGGAGAGCGCCGCCCCCAGCTTGGTGACAAAACTCTGAATGGCAGAGCCCATACCTGTGAGCCGGGTGCCGGTCTTCCACTCCATATAGTCCAAACAGTCGCCGATCATGGCAAAGGCGCACACATTGATGGCGCCGCAGGGCACGCAGCTGAGTACCAAAAACGGCACGCAGGCCCAGAAATGCTGATACCCGATGCACCACATGATCAGACTGGATACGGCGCCCAGCAGGCTGGTGGCAATAATGATCTGTTTGTAGTTGAATTTCTTAAACAGTACCGGCATCAGCAGCATGGCGCCGAACATACCCACGGCACTGGCCACGCTGAACACGGTGCTCACCAGCGAGATATTGCCTTGCAGCGCTGCCTCCTGCTCTACGGCGGACAGACCGGTCAGGTCCTTGCCGATATAAAAGCTGTAACGGGCGGCGTGCACTGCGCCGGCCTGGTACATGTAACGGGCGGCGGAGAGAATACCCATCAGTGCCGTGAGCATTAAAGGCTTGCAGGTGAAGATCAGCTTCAGCGCAGAGGGCTGGCTTTTGTCCTTCTTAGGCGGAATCGGAATATTCACCCGTTCCTTGGTCTTAAAATATACCCGGATAAACAGCAGATTGCCCACAATGGCACAAAACAGGGCAATGCACATATACTTTGTCTTTTCCAGCTCCGTGCCGGACAAATTGAACTTGGGCAGAATAAAGCCCAGTACCATAAAGAAAGCGGTAGGCACGGCAGAGCCCACGCCGTTGGCGGTGCGCGCCTTGCTGATAATGCCGCCCCGCTCGTCTGCATTGGGCGTTAAGGCATTGGGCAGTGCCCAGAAGGGCACATCTGAGGCGGTGTAGATCATACCCCAGGCCACATAGGTAACGGCGGCGTAGATCATCTTGGCTGTGTCGCTGATGTTGGGCGCGTAGAACAGCAGCACCGTCAGTATGGCAATGGGAATTGGTGTGTAAATGAGATACGGCTTCATTTTGCCGTTCTTTGGATTGGCGTGGTCCATAATATAGCCCATGATCGGGTCGTTAATGGCGTCCCACACCCGCGCCAGCAGCATCAGCAACAGTACAAATAAAGGCGTGAGCTTCAGCACGCTAATGTAAAAGTCTGAGATATAGCTGCTCATAATGGCATAGACCATGCCTTGACCCAGTGCGCCGACGCAGTAGGCCATCCATTCTTTTTTCGGCACATGATTTGTATGATCCATGTGACCGTCCCCCTCTGTATTTTATTTTTAGAATAGATTATTCCAATACTAAGATACCATAGCCACCTACCTGCCGTCAATGAAAATGTACAGAAATCTGTATAAAAATAACCGGATTTTTACATAGAATGGAAGTAGTCAACACTGCGCAAATATGCTACAATGGGTTTGATAAGATCATCAAAGGAAGGAATTTGTATGCAGATCAAACTCATTGCAATGGACCTGGACGGCACTTTAATGCTGCCGGACCATCAGCGGGTAGGCGAGACCACCCGCCGGGCGTTGGCCGCCTGCCGCCAACAGGGTGTGCGCCTGGCGTTGGCCACCGGTCGCACCTTGGCGCTGACGGAGCCGGTACAGGCCCAACTGCCTTTTTTAGATTATATTGTATTCAGCAACGGCGCCGGTGTGTGGGATATGCAGAACAAAAAGCGGATCCACAGTGACCCGATGCAGCTGGCGGACGCGCGGCAGATCTGCGCTTATTTAGACAGCCGCCCGGTGTACTATGAATTCTATGCCGATGGGGTGCCGGTGGCGCCTGCCCGGCGCAAGGGCATGGCACGGCTGGACGGCGTGCCGGACAGCTTTGTGGACGAACTGCTGGAGAAAGTGGTGTACCGGGACAGTGTGGCAGACGCACTGGTCGGTATGACGGTGGAAAAGCTCAATCTCTTTACTATACCCATGGAAGAAAACCGAGCACTGCGCGCGTTTTTGCAGACCATGGGCCATGTGGAGATCACCTCCTCCATCGGGTGCAACGTGGAGGCCGGCAAGGTGGGCACCAGCAAGGCCACGGCCTTGGCTGCCTTGTGCGGTCACCTGGACTGTGACCCGGCCCAGGTGATGTGTTTTGGTGACGGCGGTAACGATGTGGATATGCTGCGCTACTGCGGTTGGTCGTATGCCATGGAGAACGGTACGGACGCGGCCAAGGCGGCTGCCCGTTTTTTGGCGCCATCCAATGATCGGGAGGGTGTTGCTCGAGTGGTTCGGCAAGAGATACTGAAGGAGAATGCAGATGAATAACAAAAAAATCGCCGCCATCGTGCTGATATTTGTGATTCTGTTTTTGGTGTTGGTACTGGGGATCGGCTTTTTTGGTGCCATTCCGCTGATTGGCAAGTGGATCGCCTTTGTGCTGGCCTGTCTGTTGGTGGTGTTTTGCGTGGTGTTCTTTTGGCTGGCCGGGAGACGAAACCGATGAGTCGCAGATACACCCGGCGGGGCACGGCGCTGCTGCTGGTACTGGCGCTCCTGGTGAGTATGCTGGGGGCGGCTCTGCCTGTGATGCAAAAATCGGGTGCCGCATCCGGCGCCTTTGCTACTGCCTATACTGCTCTGTTGGAGAAAGCCCCGGTGGCGCAGGCGGATTTAGAGCATGATCCTTATGGTCTGTGCCGCCTGGTAGTTACCGGCTACGGCGGTAAGGACTACGGCGCTGTGGCAGCGGCGGTGACGGACGGCTTGGCGATTTTGCAATATGACACACCGTTGGCTGCCCGCAAGGCGGCGGTACAGTTGGCGCAGGACGGCGCCACGGCGGAGCCGGACAGCCTGTGCCAATTAGAGACAGATACGGATCTGACCGGCAACCTTTGCCCCTGGGCGGGGGAGATGGTGGGCACCACCGCTTTTTGCGCCCGGCGGCAGATCCCGAGTCACCGGGTAGTCATCGCTCAAATTGATACAGGTTTTATGCTGGATCACCCGGCGCTGCAAGGGCGGCTGGTGTCTGACGGCATAGATCTGTCCGGCGACGGTAGAGCCAATGCAGCCTATGACACCCGGCAGCGGGGCGCCACGTATTGGCACGCCACAGCGGTGGCCTCGGTGCTGGCCGGGAATACAGATGAGAATGTAAAAATATTGCCCTATAAAGTGGTGCGCTTCGGTACGGACACCTGCGCTGCCTCGGCGGTTTTGGCCGCCATGGAGGACGCTGTGGCAAAGGGCGCACGGGTGCTGAATATGAGCCTGAGCACCAGCCAAAATCGGGCGGGCTTTGCAGCCATGATGGACAAGGCTGCGGCACTGGGTGTGGCCGTGTGTTGCTCTGCCGGAAATGCGGGCAAACAGATCAGCAACCGCTATCCCTCAGCACTGCCCCAGGCCATTACCGTCAGTGCAGTGACGGCGGACAAGACGGTGGCGGGGTTTTCCAATTACGGCAACCTGGTGGATTACTGCGCCCCCGGCAGCCACATTACCGTGGCCACCATGGACAGCGGCGGTGCACCGGCCGCTACAACTGCCTCCGGCACCTCGCTGTCCTGCCCCTATGGGGCGGCCTGCTGTGCGCTGCTGCTGAGTCTGCACCCGGATTTGACCCTGGACCAGCTGAACGCGCTGCTGCAAGGGAGTGCAGAGGATCTGGGTGACCCGGGCTTTGATCCCATTTACGGCAACGGTCTGCTGCGGCTGGACAACCTGACTCAAACCGGCACCGCAGGCAACCTAACCTATACCCTGACCCTGCCGGAGGGTACGCTGGCCCTCACCGGCACCGGTGACGGCGCAGATTATGACCGTGTGGCAGCCACGCCCTGGGCGCTGTGGGCGGAAGAACTACAGCAGATTACGGTGGCGGATACGGTCACCGGGCTTGGCAATTTTACCTTTTCCGGCTGCCAAAGCGCAGCGTTTACCCTGCCGGAGACGTTGCAGCGGCTGGGGGCCTATGTGTTTGAAAACTGCAAGGGTCTGCACACCATCACATTGCCCCGCAATGTGGAGCAGGTGGGCACCGGCGCCTTTTCCGGTTGCAGCGATTTGACGGTGCGTGGCTGGCGCAACACCCCTGCGCCCCGGGCTGCGGCTGCGGCAGGAGCGGCGTTCTTACCCCTGGGTTGCGTGCATAACTATGTGTGTCAGATTTTGCGGCCCACAGATACGGACCCGGGCAGCCTGACCTACACCTGCGCTGTGTGCGGCGATACTTATACAGAGCCTTATGCGGAGCCGCAGGTGCTGGGCAGCGGCAGCTGCGGCCGTGGGGTGAACTGGACCTGCTATGCCACCGGGCAACTGGAGATCACCGGCGCCGGGCGGCTGTCTGCTTACAGCAGCAGCGCTGCGCCCTGGGCTGCCTATGCGGATACGGTGAGCAGCGTGTTCATCGGCCAGGGTGTCACCGGTGTAACCGGTTACGCCTTTGCGGATATGCGGCGGGTGACGGCGTTCTCTGTCACCGGCGATGATTATACGGTGGCAGAGGGCGTACTGTACAGCGGGGACGGCACGGAGCTGATCTGTTACCCCGGTGGTCGGGTGGCTACGGACTTTACGATTCCCAATGGGGTGACTGCCGTGTATGCGGCGGCGTTTCTGTCTGCCTGGCAGCTGCAACAGGTGGAGAGCGCCTCTGCCGCTCTGACCGTTACGGCAGACGGCCTGTTGTACGGCAAAAACGGGCGCACTCTGTGGATGGCGTTGCCTCAGTTTCATCAAGATACCCTTGTGCTGCGCCGGGCGGTGCTGATCGCCGGCGGCGCATTCTTACTGAATCATACCTTGCGTACGGTGTACGCCACGGCCGCCGTGTCTGTGGAGCCCCACGGACTGGGGACTGCCTTTTCTGACGGCTTTGTGCGCCGGGCGCTGACGGTGTACGGCTTGCCCGGCTCTGTGCTGGAGACCTACTGCGGCACGGCTATTCCTTTTTACCCGGTGAACAGCGGCGCTTGCGGTGCGGAAACTACTTGGCAGTATGATTTGGACACAGCGGCGCTTACGATCAGCGGCAGCGGACCGGTGGCGGACTTTGCCGCCGATGTGGCGCCCTGGGCACTGTTTGGTGCAGAGATACGGCAAGTGACGGTGGAGGATGGTGTGACCGCCCTGCCGGAAAGCAGCTTTGCCAATTGCACCGGCCTGACCCGGGTGACCCTGGGCAGCGGTATAGAGAAAATGAACGCCAACTGGTTTGCCCATTGCCCGGATTTAACAGAACTGACGGTTACCGCTACGGACACGGTGTTCCCGGCTGCTGCCTTTGCAGGGGTGGGGGACGGTCTGACTCTGTACGGTTACTATGACACCACGGTGATGGACTATGCCGGGGCGCAGGGATTGACCTTTGTGCCGCTTGGCTGCCTGCACCGAATCTATACGGACAGCGGACCGGCGCCCACCTGCACGGCAGGCGCCACCCGCAGCCGCACCTGCGCCCGCTGCGGCGCAGACCTGGGCACGGTAGAACTGCCCCCGAATGGTCATACTTATTCGGAGACGGTGCAAACGGCGCCTACCTGTACAGCAACCGGGTGTTCCAAGTACACCTGCACCGTGTGCGGCGACAGCTACACCGCAGACACCCCGGCTTTGGGTCACAATTGGGCGCAGCGCGCCTATACGGCGCCTACCTGCTGTGTGGCAGGCCGTGTGCAGCGCTACTGTACCCGCTGCGGTGCGGAGGAAACAAACATTTTGTCGCCCACCCAGCCGGAGGGGCATTTTGTCAAGGGCACGGTCACGGACAAGGCCGGTGCGCCGCTGGAAAACATCTCCGTATCGTTGGACGGCACGCCGGTGGCGGTGACCAACGAGAACGGCGTGTTTCTGTTTGAGGGCATATCCTGCGGGGATTATACTTTGACTTTTTGCGGCGACGGCTGCGTGCCTCGCAGTGTGCCCCTGTCTGTCAGCGGCGGCAACACCACCGCACCGGCGGCTGTTTTGTTACTGGTGGGTGATTTGAACGGCGACGGTTATGTAAACGCACGGGACGATGTGCTGGCTCAGCGGCAAGAGGTCAGTCCAAGCGATGGTGCCAACTTGTCGGTGAACCGGGTGCTGCCGGCGGTGACGCTGGATCGAATTTATGGCGTGCAGGCCAAGATCGGTGAGCTGTATATTCGCCAGTCGGCAGAGGAGGATGGTACCTACCGCCGCCAATTTGAGGTGAATGTGCGGGCCTTTAACGAGTACCGGGTCGTGGACTGCGGCTTCCTGTACGGTAAGAATATGGCTGAGACGGATTTGGTGCCGGAGCGGGTAGGTACAACCAACGCCCAGGGCTATGCGGTTAAGCGAATGCCTGCGGCCTGTACCCCCGGGCGCAAGGTGCTGCGGTACGGCTCCTCCTCTGCCACCGGGCAGGTGAGCGCCCGGTTTTATATCACTTATACCAACGGCGTTATGACCAAGACTTATTTAAGCGAGGTATGTACCTATGACTATGACGAAGCCTAAGCTGCTGGTCTCCGCCTGCCTGCTGGGGGAGAACTGCAAGTACAGCGGCGGCAATAACAGGAATGAGCAGGTGCGGGCACTGGAACGATATTTTCAGCTGATTCCGGTGTGCCCGGAGTGCTTTGGCGGACTGCCTATTCCCCGGGAGCCAAGTGAAATTCGGGACGGCTGTGTGGTGAGCAAAAGCGGTGTCGATGTGACCGCTGCCTTTGCGGACGGGGCGGAAAAAACTTTGTATATTGCTGAGGAGGAAAACTGCGGCCTGGCGCTTCTTAAAGAGCGCAGCCCCTCCTGCGGCAGCCACTTTGTTTATGATGGCACCTTTACCGGAACGGTGGTGCCGGGGCAGGGCGTGACGGCGGCGTTGTTGGCCGGGCGCGGGGTAGAGCTGTTCAGCGAGGAGACCATTGCCCGCTTGCTTTTGCTGTACGGTCCGGACGAGATGTAAAAACTTGCCTTTTTTGTGTCTGCGGCGTTGACAACGCTCGGCGTCTAAAGTATAATGCAAATAAGGAAAGTGAGGGCTTTTTTCATGAAAAAATGGTTTACCCTTTGTATGGCTGTTTTGTTGCTGCTGGGCGTGTTTGCCGGCTGTACCAAAGGCGGATCCGGCGGCGAGACCACCACGGCAGAGACCACCACATCTCCCTTAGAGACCAAGTCCGCAGCCATTACCGGCAATACGGCCATCCGTTTGCTGGAGAGCTATTCTAAAAAAGAGCTGGGTCTGGACAATGTGGGCAAGAAAAAATATGAGTTTATGCTCAGCACCATTGGTTCGGAAATCAAGGGCAAGAAGTATATTCGCGCCGAGGCGGGCTATATGGACCAGACCGGCAAGGATGAGAACGGCAAGCCGGTGTACCAGATGAAGTCGTACAAGACTTTTTATATTGCTTATGACGGCAAGACTTTGCTTATCGACCAGGGCGATGGCAAGTACAAAACCCTGCAGATTGACAAGGCACGGCTGGATCAAGTGACCACCACCCAGGCCAGTACCCAGAAGCACGAGAATACTTCTAAGAAAAAATAATCGACAAATACGCAAATAACAGTCTGTTATCGGCGGCGGATTATGGGATTTTCCACAATTCTGCCGCCGAATTTTTGTGCTTTTTACCAGTATTTTTACTTCCAAACCCGGTTATTTTAAGATTATGTAAAAAACCGGTTGCCGGTGTTGCCTTTTGGCGGTTTTGTGGTAAAATGAATTTTGGAATCGTAGAAATAAGGAGTCTTGATCGATGAAAAAAACAAAAATTATTTGCACCCTCGGTCCGGCAACGGATAACGATCAGGTGTTGGCGGATATGATTAAGGCCGGTATGGATGTGGCACGGTTCAACTTTAGTCACGGTGATTACGATGCCCAGTCCAAGCGGCTGGAGCAGTTGGTACGTGTGCGTGAGGCGCAGGGCGTGCCGGTGGCTACCTTGTTGGATACCAAGGGTCCGGAAATTCGCACCGGGGACTTTGAAGATCCAAACGGCGTCGTGATTCACAAAGGTGATACTTTTACGCTTACCACAAAAAAATGCCTGGGTGATGCCAAGCACTGCTATGTGAACTACCCCGGGTTGGTTGAAGATGTACAAGTGGGCACCTCTATCCTCATTAACGACGGCCTGATCGCCATGGAGGTGACGGAGCTGCGCCGGGACGAGATCGTTTGCCGGGTAACGGACGGTGGCCTGCTCACCAACAAAAAGGGCGTGAATGTGCCGGACATCAGCCTGAATATGCCTTACCTGTCTCCGGCAGATATGCAGGATCTGGAATTCGGCGCGTCTCATGATTTCGATTTTATCGCCGCGTCCTTTGTGCGTACCGCAGGGGATGTGATCTATCTGCGCAACTTCTGCCAGGCGCTGGGCTGGAACGATGTGCGGATTATTGCTAAAATCGAGAATATGGAGGGCGTCAACAACATTGACGCGATTATTGAAGAAGCGGACGGCATTATGGTGGCCCGCGGCGACATGGGCGTAGAAATCCCCTTTGAGCGGATCCCTGCTATTCAAAAGATGATCATTCGCAAGGTGTATTCTGCCGGCAAAGTGGTGGTGACCGCTACCCAAATGCTGGAGTCTATGATCACCAATCCCCGCCCCACCCGGGCAGAGATCACCGATGTGGCTAACGCCATTTATGACGGCACCTCCGCCATTATGCTCAGTGGCGAGACCGCTATGGGCGCCCACCCGGTAGAGGCAGTGCAGACCATGGCATCCATTGCCGCTACCACGGAGGAGGACATTGACTACAAGGTGCGCTTTTCCAATGTGTATCCGGCGCCGCTGACGAAGAATATTACTTCTGCTATCGGTCACGCTACGGTGACCACCGCCCATGACCTGGGCGCTGCCGCCATTGTAACGGTTACGCAAAGCGGCACCACCGCCCGCATGATCTCCAAGTACCGCCCGGATGTGCCTATTATCGGCGCCACTACGGAGGAGAAGGTGCTGCACCAGCTGATGCTCAGCTGGGGCGTGGTGCCGGTGCGCTGCGTGCGTCAGGATAATACGGACGCTCTGTTTGACCACGCGGTGGAGGTGGGCCGTACGACCGGCCTGATCCACCCGGACGATATTGTGGTCATTACCGCCGGTATTCCTCTGGGCGCCAGCGGCACAACGAATATGCTGAAAGTGCAGACGGTGCGATGAGCCCCTTGCGCTTTTTCACCGCCGAGGATCCGGATATGGCCCGGGTGCGTGCCATTCGCCGACAGGTGTTTGTGCAGGACTTGGGCGTGCCGGAGCAGCAGGAGTTTGACGCGGCGGATCTGCCGGGGGCAGATACCGTTTATGCGCTCCTGACGGCAGAGGGCAACCCTCTGGGCACCGGTCGCCTGCAAGGGGCGGCGGAGAACTATAAAATCGGGCGCATTGCTTTTTTGCCGGCTGCCAGAGGAAAGGGCAGCGGCCGCCAACTGGTTACCGCCCTGGTACGCCGGGCTGTGGCGCAAGGCGCCGTTCGTGTGCCGGTGGATGCCCGCCTGGAGGCTGTGGGCTTTTATGAGAAGTTGGGATTTGTGCCCTGCGGCGTGCCGTTTATGCAGCGGGGTATGCGCCATTTGCCTATGGAATTAACCGGGGCGGCACTGCGCCGCCTGTTGGGAGAGAACGACCATGACGAAGAAGAAAAATAAATTCATGCGTATTCTGCTACCGGTGCTGCTGATCGTGGCGCTGGTGGCTGCCGGGCTGTATGCCTACAATCTGGTGCGCACGGATGTGGCCGGGGAGCGGGGCAGCAGCGCCAAGTACACTTTGGTGATTGAGGACAATGATTTTGCCTACGAAATCGGCGCCAAGCTGAAAAACGCCGGTATGATCAAAAGCGATACGGTGTGGACCTGGTGGATGGACCGCAATTACCCGGATTTTACATACTATAACGGCGAGTATTACCTAAACGCCGGTATGAGCTATCAGGAGCTGGCGGAGAAACTGCAAAACCCGGACATTAGCCATAAGAAGGTGAAGGTCACCATTCCCGAGGGCTACACGGTGTTTGATATTGCCTCTACGCTGGAGAAAAAGAATGTGTGCAGCGCCAAGGATTTCTTAAAGGCGTGCAGCACCACCGAGGGCTACGATTATGACTGGCTGGCGGACTTTCCCAAGAATGACCCCCATGTGGGCTATATTTTGGAGGGCTTTTTGTTCCCGGCTACTTATGACTTTGGGGAGAATTCCAAGGCTACGGATATTGCAGATGCGATGTTAGAGGCCTTTGACCAGCGGATTACCGATGAGGTGAAAACCTATTGCAAGCAGCGGGGCTACACGCTGTACCAGTTTGTGACCCTGTGCTCTATTGTGCAAAAGGAGGCACTGAGCAAATCCAGTCAAGGCAATATTGCCTCTACTTTGGAGAACCGGCTGGACAAGGGCATGAAGATCGAGTGCGATGTGACCTATTACTATGCTAAGGCGCTGCGGGATCATGGCTTTTCCCAGTCGGTGTATGACGCTTATTACACCTACCGTTGCCCGGGTCTGCCTGCCGGTCCCATTGCCAACCCGGGTACGGAAATTATGACTGCCACCGTGGAGCACCCCAGTACCGATTATTTGTATTTCTTCTCGGACCTGAAAGGGAACTTCCACTTTGCCGCTACTTATGATGAATTTGAAAGCTTAAAGGCCAAGTATCCCTGGCAATAATGGACTTTTGGCGATTATCGCCAAAGAACGGAGCAAAAGTTTGGAGAAAGTGCCAAAGGCCTTTTCGTTGACGGCAAAATTTAAAATATGGTAAAATAAGTGTGTCCCTTGTGGGGCACACTTGATTTTTTACCTGCATACAAAGAAACAAAGAAAGCGAGGATTTTTATGAAAAAATTACTTTCCACCCTGCTGGCTGTCCTGCTGGCTGTGACCATGCTCACCGGCATGGCGATCCCTGCCCAGGCAGCGGAGAACGACATTTTCAACCCCGGCGTGCTGGAGCTGGACGGCAGCCGTACTTTTACCATCAGCAAAACCAAAAGTTCTGCCTTCTTTTCTTTTACACCGGAAATCACGGGATGCTACGAATTCCGTATTCAAAATAGGAAATTGAAAGATGTAGATGTGGATTTTGGCATAATGGACAATTATGTAATGATGTTAACTTCTGCAGAAGAGGTAGATGCGGCGCGTTACAGAGGTGTTTCAGATACGCTTGCGACTGCAATGACTTTACAAGCGGGTGAGCGTTATTTGATTTATTTTATTGCTTATAACCAGGAGCAATGGGAGCGCCCGGTGGATTTTAATGTGAATGTCGGTATGCACACACATGACGTTATAAAGGGCGATATTAAAGCCACGCACCACGATGATGGCGAGAACTATAAGCTGTGCAAGTATTGCGATGAGTATAAGGGCTACATGAATGATTACAATGCCTATGAGACCGTCGCATTGAGCAAGACTTCCTATACCTATGACGGCAAAGAGAAAAAGCCGGGCGTTACGGTTACGGATTGGTTGGTCGATCCTATCTCCAAGAGTGAGTACACCGTGACTTACCCCAAGAGCGCCAAGAATGTGGGCAAATACACCGTGACCATCAAGTTTAAGAACCACTATGCCGGCACGGAAAAGCGCACTTTTACCATCAATCCCAAGGGCACTTCTTTGAGCAAGGTGACCAGCCCCAAAAAAGCCCAGCTGAAAGTGACTTGGAAGAAGCAGGCCTCCCAGACCACCGGCTACCAGGTGCAGTACAGCACGGACAAGAACTTCAAAAAAGGCAACAAGACCGTGACTGTAAAGGGCGCCAAGACCACCGCCAAGACCATTTCCAAGCTCACCAAGGGCAAGAAATACTATGTGCGGGTGCGTACCTATAAGACGGTGAACAAGACCAATTTCTACTCCGGCTGGAGCAAGAGCACCTCTGTTACCGTGAAAAAATAAGAAAACCGTTGACAAATCCGCGCGGGTGTGGTAGACTATTGCCACAACAAAGCAGAACGACCCTGTTCTCCCCTCCCGCTGCGGCAAAGAGGGCAATCTTCAATTCCTGAGATTTGAGAGAAGTGCGGGCGTTTTGCGTCCGCACTTTTTGGCTTTTCAGCCGGTGCAACTTTATCAAAGAGGTGTTATTTATCAGCAGAGAAAAGGACACAGTCCAACTCAACGAACAAATTCGGGATAAAGAGCTTCGTATCGTCTCCGCCGACGGCGAGCAGTTGGGGATCATGAGCGCCCGTGACGCGCAAAAGATTGCCGATGATCGCGGTCTGGATCTGGTGAAGATCGCTCCCCAGGCCAAGCCCCCGGTCTGCAAGATCATGGATTACAGCAAGTACCGTTACGAGCAGGCCAAGCGGGAGAAAGAGAACCGCAAGAATCAAAAGACGGTGGAAACGAAAGAGATTCGTCTGTCCCTGAAGATCGACATCGGTGACTTCAACACCAAGCTCAACCATGCCAAGAAGTTCTTAGAGGCCGGCAACAAGCTGAAGGTATCTATCCGCCTGCGCGGGCGGGAGATGGCCCACTCTGACCTGGGCGTTGCCACTATGCAGCGCTTTGCCGAGGGGATCGGCGAGCTGGGCTCTGTTGACAAGCAACCCAAACTGGAGGGCAGACAGATCCTGATGTTTATGTCCCCCAAGGCAGCAAAGTAAATTCACAAAACGGAGGAATAGATTATGCCTAAAATCAAAACGCACAGCGGCGCAAAAAAGCGCTTCAAGACCACCAAAAGCGGCAAGGTAAAGCGTGCTCACGCTTACACCTCCCACATTTTGACCAAGAAGTCCACCAAGCGTAAGAGAAACCTGCGCAAGACTGCCGTTGCAGATGTGACCAACCAGAAGCAGTGCAAGCGCCTGGTGCCCTACAAATAAGAGACAACGCGTTTTATCAGAATATCGGAGGTAAGAAAGAATGGCTAGAATTAAAGGCGCTATGGCGACCCGCAAGAGAAGAAAGAAAGTATTAAAGGCTGCGAAGGGTTATTACGGCGGCAAGCACCGTCTGTTTAAGACTGCTAAGCAGGCTGTGATGAAGAGCGGCCAGTACGCTTACATCGGCCGTAAGCAGAAGAAGAGAGATTTCCGCAGAATGTGGATCACCCGTATCTCTGCTGCCTGCAAGGCAAACGGTATGAATTACTCCACCTTTATGAACGGTTTGAAGAAGGCCGGCGTGGACCTGAACAGAAAGATGCTGTCTGAGATCGCCATTGCTGATCCGGCGGGCTTCACCGCTCTGACCGAGACCGCTAAGGCTGCTCTGTAAGATTTGCCAATGACGGACTGTACCCTTTTGGGTGCGGTCCGTTTTGTTTTTTTCAAAAAGTCAAAATTTTTTGTCTTTGGGTGTTGCACTTTTTTGCGATATAATGTAATATAAGACTTAATTTAATAAATAAAGCCAGTGGTTTGGTTAAACAGATAGGGGTCGGCCCGGTGCCGACTGCATAGTAGCACGCCAAAACGGAGATGTGTATGGATAAAATCACGGGAAAACAGAATCAACTGATCAAGGACACCAAAAAATTGTTGGTCTCCGCCAAGGCACGCCGGGACGCTCGCTCCTTTGTGCTGGAGGGGGCGCGGCTTTGTTTTGATGTCCTTCATTCGTTTTACACCGTTGCGCTGGTGTTGGTCACCGCCGACTGTATGGCGCGCTACCCGGCGGAATGTGCCCGGTTGTGTGATCGGGCCGATCGGGCGGTGGAGATCAGCAGCGAGGTGGCGGACAAACTGGCGGAGACTGAGCACACCCAAGGCATCTTCTGTGTGTGCAAAATGCCGGCGGAGAACCCTACCATTGAGACCGGGCGCTTTATCGCTTTGGACGGGGTGCAGGATCCCAGTAATCTGGGCGCCATCGCCCGCAGCGCAGAGGCGTTGGGCATAGCCGGTTTGCTGGCGTATAACTGCTGCGATGTGTATAATCCCAAGGCGCTGCGCGCCTCTATGGGCAGCCTGCTGCGGCTGCCGGTGACCGTCAGTCACGATTTGCGGGAGGATCTGCTGCTGTATAAGGCAGAGGGGTTCCAGGTGCTTGGCACCGTGCCGGTGGATACGGCAGCCAAAATTACGGAGACCCACTTTACCAAGTCCTCCATCTGTGTGATCGGTAATGAGGGCAACGGAATCAGCCAGGGGGTCAAGCAGGTGTGCGACGATCTGGTGACCATTCCCATGAAAGGGCGGGCCGAGAGCCTGAATGCCTCCGTTGCGGCGGCCATTACCATGTGGGAGATGATGCGATGAGCGAGACGGCCTACTGGGTATGGCTCCAATGTGCCCTGGGAGAGGGTGCGGCGGTACAGCCTTTGTTAGAAGAATTCGGCAGCGCCAAGGCGGTGTACGACGCCAACATTATGGAGTGGCGCATGACCCCGGCGCTGACAAAATATCAGGTGCAGCACTTGGAGAGCACGCCTTTGTCCGCTGCGGACAAAGTGCTTTCCACCTGCAAGCAGCAGGGCTGGCAGGTGCTTCCCTATGACCATCCGGATTATCCCCGCCTGCTGCGGGATCTGCCGGACCCGCCGCTGGTGCTGTATGTGGACGGCACCGTGCCGGACTGGAACCGGCAGCTGACCCTGGGCATTGTGGGTACCCGCCAGGCGTCCGCTTATGCGGTGCAGGTGTGCGACATTATGGCTAAGGGCGTGGCAGGCGCCGGAGCCCTTGTGGTCAGCGGCGGCGCGCTGGGAATCGACAGTACCGCCCATAAGGGCGCTATGTTGGCCGGCGGCACCACCGTTGCGGTGCTGGGCTGCGGCCTAGGTACCCGATATTTGATGCAAAATGAGCCGCTGCGGGCAGAAATTCGCAGCCACGGTGCGCTGGTAACGGAATTTCGACCCTTTACCCCGGCAGGGAAGCACACCTTCCCTTTGCGTAACCGCTTGATCAGCGGTATGAGCGAGGGCTTGCTGGTGGTAGAAGCCGGCAGCCACAGCGGTTCTTTGATCACCGCCCGTTGCGCGCTGGAACAGGGGCGCGATGTGTATGCGGTGCCCGGCTCCGTGTTGTCTACGGACTTTGCCGGCACAAACGATCTAATCAACGACGGTGCTTATGTGGTGACCCAGCCGGTCCAGCTGCTCTCCGGTTATGCGGAGCGCTACCACCTGGATCTGAACCGGGTACCCAGCGTGCAGCAGTTGCTGGCGGCGGAGCAGGACCCGGGCGCCAACTTGCCCCAAACCTCAAAGGAGTACGATTTTGAACGGCTGGAGGAGGGGCGGCAGCGGCTGAAAAAGCGACGAGAAAATCAGGCACTGCTTACAGTTGCGGAAAGTGCGGTGCTTGCTGCACTGCCGGAGGTATTCACCCCGGTAGATCAGGTGGCAGCCAAGGCAGCTATGCCCCAGGGGCAGCTGCTGGCGGCACTGACCAAGCTGGAACTGCTGGATCTGGCGGAGAGCGCCCCCGGCAGCCGCTTTCGGAAGAAATAACAGCTCGAGAGAGAAAGGATATAGAACAAATGTCAAAACTGGTTATTGTGGAGTCGCCGGCCAAGGCGAAAAACATTAAGGGCTATTTGGGCAAGGGGTACGATGTGGTGGCCTCTATGGGCCATGTGCGGGATCTGCCCGCCGCCCGGCTGTCTGTGGACATTGCCCATGACTTTGCCCCTAAGTATGCGGTAATCGCCGGCAAGGAGAACTTTGTAAAGGACCTGAAAAAAAAGGCCCAGGCCGCCGATTATGTGTACCTGGCAACGGACCCTGATCGGGAGGGCGAGGCCATCAGCTGGCACCTGGCCACGCTGCTGGGGCTGGATATGAATGAGAAGAACCGGGTCACCTTTAACGAGATCACCAAGCACGGCGTGCTTACCGGTATGGAGCACCCCCGCGCCATTGATATTGACTTTGTAAATGCCCAGCAGGCCCGGCGAATTTTGGATCGGCTCATCGGCTACAAGCTGTCGCCCTTTATCAGTCAAAAAATCCGACGGGGTCTGTCTGCCGGTCGTGTGCAGTCCGTGGCTCTGCGGCTGGTGGTGGACCGGGAAGAGGAGATCCGTGCTTTTAAGCCGGAGGAATACTGGTCCATTGACGCTAAGTTTACCAACCCGCCGGAGCGCAAGAGCTTTGCCGCCGCCCTGGCCGGCAAGGTGGATGATAAGACCAAGATCAAGATCACTTCCAAGGAGGAGAGCGACAAAATTCTCTCCGATCTGGAGGGCGCCGAGTACATTGTGCAGTCAGTGAAGAAGGGCACCCGCAAGAAGAGCCCTACCCCGCCGTTTATCACCTCCACCTTGCAGCAGGAGGCTTCCCGCCGCCTGTCCTTCCAGGCCAAGCGGACCATGAAAGCCGCCCAGGAGTTGTATGAGGGCGTGGAAGTAGCCGGTCACGGCACACTGGGTCTGATCACCTATATGCGTACGGACTCCCTGCGTATCTCCGAGGAGGCACGGGCTGCCGGCAACGCCTTTATTACAGAGACTTACGGCGAGAAGTACCTGCCCAAGAAGCCCCGATATTTTAAGTCCAAGAGCAATATTCAGGACGGCCACGAGGCCATTCGCCCTACCACCCCCTCCATTACCCCGGAGATGGTGAAGGGCAGCGTTACCACCGACCAGTACAAAATCTACAAGCTGGTGTGGGAGCGGTTTATTGCCTCCCTAATGGAGAACTGCCTGCAAGAGACCATGAAAATCGAGATCGTTGCCAACGGCTATGTGTTTAACGCCACCGGCTACACGGTGAAGTTTGACGGCTTTACCGTGCTGTATGAGGAGAAGGGCGACGACGGCAAAACCGAGGGCGCAGCGCCCCTGCCGCCGGTAAAGGCCGGCGACAAGCTGCGGCTCAAGAGTATTCTCGGCAATCAGCACTTTACCCAGCCCCCCGCCCGGTACACGGAGGCGTCCCTGACCAAGGCACTGGAGGAGAACGGCGTGGGTCGTCCCTCCACCTATGTGACCATCACCTCCACCATTGTGGGTCGGGAGTATGTGAAGCGCGAGGGCAAGCAGTTCGTGCCCACAGAGTTGGGTGAGGCAGTGACCAAGCTGCTGGAGGAGCGTATGCCCAACATTGTGGATGTAAAGTACACCTCCAAGATGGAGGCGGATCTGGATAAGATCGACTCCGGTGATCGGGATTATATTGATATGATTCGCCACTATTACGAGGACTTTGAGGCCCCGCTGGAAAAGGCAAAGAAGGAAATGCAGGGCGTGAAGATCAAGCTGAAAGAGGAAGAGACGGATGTGGTCTGCGAAAAGTGCGGGCGCAACATGGTCATCAAAGTAGGCCGCTACGGCAAGTTCCTGGCCTGCCCCGGCTACCCGGAGTGTAAGAATACCAAGCCCCTGGTGTTTAAGACCAAGGCCAAGTGCCCGGTGTGCGGCGCCGATGTGATCGAGAAAAAGACCCGTAGGGGCACTTCTTTCTACGGCTGCTCCGCTTATCCCAACTGCAACTTTATGACCTGGGATGTGCCCACCGACGAGGTGTGCCCCCAGTGCGGCAAGTCCCTGTTTAAGAAGCGGGGCAATGTGCTGGTATGCCTGGACGAGAAGTGTGGCTTTAGCAAACCGGCACCTAAGAAGAAAAAAGAACAGGCAGAGGAATAAATGAGATTTACAGTAATCGGTGCAGGCTTAGCCGGTACGGAGGCGGCGTGGCAGATTGCCAATGCCGGCCACCCAGTCACCCTGCTGGAGATGAAGCCGGTGCAGTATTCACCGGCCCATACATCGCCATTGTTTGCAGAGCTGGTGTGCTCCAACTCCTTAAAGGCCGCTCGGCTGGAAAGTGCGGCGGGGCTGCTCAAGGAGGAGATGGCTCGGCTTGGCTCTCTGACGGTGCCCATTGCTCGGCAGTGCGCTGTGCCTGCCGGCGGTGCCCTGGCCGTGGATCGGGAGCAGTTCGCCTCTCGGGTGACGGCGGCGGTGGAGAGCCACCCCAATATCACCGTAGAGCACCGGGTGGTGACGGAAGTACCCTGCGGGGCAGATCAGATCACCGTGGTGGCCAGCGGTCCGCTGACGGCGGACGATCTGGCGTCGGATATTGAGCGGCTTTGCCCCGGTCGGCTGTCCTTTTATGACGCGGCGGCACCCATTATCACAGCGGAGAGCGTGGACTATACCAAGGTGTTCGGCGCCTCCCGCTACGACCGTGGCGGCGACAGCGACTATTTGAACTGTCCCTTCAATCGGGCGGAATATGAGGTATTTATAAACGCGCTGGTGCACGCCGAGGGTGCAGTGACCCACGATTTTGATGTGTATGAGGGCTGTATGCCCATTGAGAAGTTGGCAAAGCGTGGTGCGGACGCACCCCGGTTCGGTCCCATGAAGCCGGTAGGGCTCATTGACCCGGCTACCGGGCACCGCCCTTGGGCCTGTGTGCAGCTGCGTCGGGAGAACGCCGGCGGCACCTTGTTTAACCTGGTGGGCTTCCAGACCAACTTAAAGTTTCCGGAGCAGCGGCGGGTGTTTCGCATGATCCCCGGGCTGGAACAGGCGGAGATTGTGCGCTACGGCGTGATGCACCGCAATTCCTTTATTGACTCGCCCCGGCTGCTGGGTGCGGATTACGCGCTGCGCAGCCACCCCAACATTTTCTTTGCCGGTCAGATCACCGGTGTGGAGGGGTATATGGAGTCCGCCATGAGCGGCATTTTGGCCGGGCGCAATGCAGTGCGCCGGGCAGAGGGCAAGCCCACCGGCTGCCCAAACGGCGAGACGATGAGCGGCGCTTTGACCCGCTATATCAGCGACGAGAGTGTGAAGCATTTTCAGCCCATGGGCGCCAATTTTGGCATTTTGCCCCCCATGGAGCCGAAAATTCGAGATAAAAAAGAGCGCTATGCGGCTTTGTCTAACCGGGCGCTGGCGGCACTGGACCGCTTTTTGGAGAAATGAGCATGAAGATCATTGTAGACGCATTTGGCGGCGACCACGCACCCTTGGAGATTTTAAAGGGCGCCATGCAGGCGGTGGACACCTATGATGTGGACATTATCTTAACAGGCAAAGAGGCGGAAATTCGCCGCTGCGCAGCGGAGAACCGCTTGCAGTTGCGACGCACCCGCATTGTGGACGCTCCCCAGGTGATCACCATGGAGGATGACGCCAAGAGCGTGCTGCGCAGCAAGAAAGACTCATCCCTGGGCGTGGCGTTTCAGCTGCTGAAAGCCGG
>OGYD01000150.1_pt1 | contig 56829 bp, 68 predicted proteins | sample 1576441 | NCBI WGS metagenome assembly OGYD01 (sample SAMEA3541537, study PRJEB24748) | human gut metagenome | biome: human gut; feature: human-associated habitat; material: faeces | place: China | collected 2012 | reverse complement strand
CAAACTGAGTAATTTTATCTTACATCAGTTTGGAGGTTTACACAAACTTTGGGATACTCCCATCAATTGTTTCTTTAATTGAATAAAATACAGTATTTAAATTGCTGTTTAAGTTATGCAACCTTCAAATATGCTGCCTTGACGGATTCCTTGCTCACGCTACAATATATCATCGTTGTGTCTATCTTGCTGTGCCCGAGAATTGCCTGAATATACTGGATCGGTAATCCTCTCATCATGGCATTTGTTGCCATTGTCCGCCGGAATCGGTGTGGATGCACTTTTTCAACCCCTGCCTGCTTACCAATCTTATGCATCAACTGTTCGATACTACACTTTGACATTGCTTTCCCACGGTCATTTAAAAATAAAGGATCATCTGCACTAAACCTCCGCTCAACCAAATATTTTTGCAGATAATACATAGCGTTATCACTTATGTACACCGTGCGTTCTTTGTTACCTTTTCCAAGCACTGTACACTCCCCGGCTCTGAAATCAACATTGCAGATCTGCAGATTTGCCACCTCAGAAACCCTGCATCCAGTCGACAGCAGGAATTCAACAAGAGCTTTCTCCTTTGTCGTCTGCAGACTATCTCGGACTTTCTCCAATTCTTCCGCTGAGAACGGCTTCTTATCCGACTTTTTCTGCTTTATCCGCTTAATCCTAAGCATTGGATTTTTTGGTATAATCTCCTCCGCTGTTAGCCATGCAAAAAAAGTAGACAGAAATCGGCGCTTATTATCTACAGTCACAGGGCTTACATTATGCGTGCTCTGATATTTTGCAAGGTGAAAACGAATATCATTTGTTCGAATATCTGCGAAATTTTTTGGAATATCCACGAGAAGTTTCACAACAGCGTCTCTGTATTGATCCAAAGTGCGATCTGAATGCCCTTCCAACCGCATAGATGCTATATAGGTTTTAAGGATTTTCTCATTTCCCTGCTCATTAACCGGCACCAAATCTGTACACTGTTCCACCACATTATACCTGCAAAAAAGAGCAGATAATGCCATATCTACCTCGCTTATCTGCTCTTTCCCCATCTTCTTATATAATATTGCCAGTAACTCTGTGCGAAACTTTTCTTCCATCGTCGTTCTCCTTATTCTATAATGTTTCTTTCCATTATAGAACAGAGTTCTTATACTTCGGCAACATATTCCTCGCCAGTAATTTTTTTGTATTCTTCTTCTGTGATCCACTTTCCAACGGCATTATGCACACGTTTTTTACTCCACAGACCACGGTCGTAATACTCTTTCACTTTTTCAAACTTACTCATCCAGACTCACCTCCATCTGCATCGCCATATAATCAATATCTGCTCTCTGTTTTTCGATGCTATCTGTGTTTGCTTCTGTTTTTACCACATTTTCCTCTAAATCCACAGATACTGCCGTAATACGCATCTCTGTATCATCTACTTCTTTTTCAAGGATAACCGTCTTTTCTTCTCCCTGCAGCTCTATTTTTTCAAGGACAACATATCCAGGAATCACAGATGTCAATACATCCTCGTCTGAATAGATCTCTAATCTCGAAAGGCTATTCTTGTCAGAAAAAATGGTCTGCAATTTTTCACAGGTTTCTTCATTATTAAATACAATATGTAGTTTTCCTTCTTTGTGGTTAGCATCTACTATGTTATAAATGCTCTTTTTTGTCTTTAATTTCATATTTTTCCTTCTTTCTTAATCAAATTTACGAGTTACAATTAAAATCAAACAGCAATTTAAAAATTGAAGTAAATCCCAATGCAACGATCGTAAACGGCACTGGCGAAATTTTAAATTATAAATGCGGAAACTTATCTATGATGTCTATTGAGATTACTCCATCTAAAATTACACATGGTTTAATTTTAGCAACAGGAATCTATACGCCAGTAAGAAGTTTCTATTTAAGTTTTACAACAATTGATGGACATGTCGTTCCACTAGTTTTAAATTTTAATGGCGAATTATCAATATACTATCCATACCAGAGCATTGAATCTTCTGTAGAGAGAATAGATGGAAGTTTCGCGTATATTTGCGCCTAAGATACTAAAACACCAACTATTATTAGTGCTGGTGGATTCGCCTAAAATTTTGCATTTTAAAGAATCATGATTTAATGTATAATCCAAAAAAATACATTACACAATCTGGTGTTCCTTGCCCAGAGTACATTTCAACCTTATCAGACTGAGTATTGAGTATGTAATTTCGAAGCATGTAATCATAATACTTATCACTGTTTGTCCATCTAATATTGGTAAATCCAATAAGAAATTTGTAACCATCAACATCAGGAAATTTATATGCATATTGATACTTCTGCGGGCAATCAGATGCTTGTATCCATGAACTAGATACACCAGACGTTCCAAAATATCCTTGCCTAGCCGTTATACAATTCTCTAAATTGCTGTTTAATTGCGCAATACTTGCAGCCATCGTCCCCTCTATGTTCGGATTCGCCTGCCGCGCGTCTAGTGCACTCCCGGGTTCTGTGGTGGTATTGTTGTTCACTACACTTGTTTTCGTGTCTGGTGGAGTTTTCCATGCTCCATCTTCTCTAAGATATTTTGTAGTGCCAGCCGTTGTCGATGGCGCAGGAACAAGACCGGCTTTTGCGCCGGTTCCGGATTTTACAAAATCGGAATATGTCGTGTTGTTATCTAGGTTCCAGTCCATACACAGCCAATATGTACCATCGTATGTAAATATATGGGTTGCATTGCTGCAGAAGAAATTTCCGCTTACATAAGAAATAGCCGCCTTATTCCCATTTCTAAAATATCCCATGATTCTCGCCCCAGTTCCATTTACGTTGAGAGTGAGATTACCACTTGTTGGATTTGCTGTGCCTGTACCTGTGAATTTAACGACAACTGTTGAACCAACTTGTAATGTGAAGTTTTGCAATGTCGCTACTTTTGCCGCCGTAGCCCGACCGGTTGCACAAGTAGCAAGTGGCTTATTTAAAACATCTAACAACTTCTTATCTGTTGCTGACATAAGACCATGAGTGGTAGTAGTGGCATCAGAATATGTCGTGTCTGTAAATTTTGCGTTTTTAGGTACATTAGATTCTACCGTATGGCTATTAACTGTATCTGAATTTCCGCCATTTGCAGGAAGCGAAGTTGGCTTGTCTGACAAATCATTATAGTTTCCTGTAAAAGCTACAGCTTTAAGATCTGCAAAAAACTTTGCAATCTTTCCAAGAATCTTCGGCATTTTCTCCTTGGATGCTATGTTTTCTCTTTTTGCTGCTACTGTAAACTCCGGCTCCTGTAATGCATCTGTTGCATTTTCCCTTGTTTTCATCTGTTCATCAATCTTTTTCAGATTGGCATTCACAACATCCACATCGTAATCATCCTGTGGATCATCCATCTGCAGATCATAGTATTTTGTTTTTGTCATGGCAAAACCTCCTCTTTCAATTGCCTGTGCGTATAGCTATGTAACTGTGCATGCGTAAATTTATGCAAAACTGCATGTGTATTATAAATAAGAAGAACTTTGTAGCATATATCCTCTGGTGACATACGCCGGATCAGTTCTTCAACAACTCCGACACGATCCGCTACATTCAATTTCAGATGCACGAGTATGTAATAATGCTCCTCATCTGAATACAGATCATAATTGTTTTCTCCTAGGCTGGCATTTAAACATTTTACAAGTGTCGGATGCGTATACGGTATCCGTTCATTCCACCGCATTGACACACGCGACCGACGGAGTTCTAAATTTTCACCAGCACCTGGAATGATATGTAAGATTCTTTCGAACCGCTCGATGCCTTCTGCATCTGAAGTCTCTATGAATGCATTTCGTAATATTTTAGTAGTATCCATGTTAAGAGCCGCCACCTGCTTATCCTCGCTCTGCATCAATTGCTTCATTTCTTCAAACTGTTGCATAAACGGAGGCAGATAATCAATCATTTTTTTAGCCACTTACATCACCCCTTACCGGAATTGCATCTTCATCCAATGTTACATTTTCAGATGCACCATTCAGTTTCACATCTGTAATATCCAATATCCCATCAATCAGAAGCAACCGGGATTCAATCTGGCTCTTGCGCACCACCAGGTTATCTTCATTACTCCAATCAGCAGAAAGTTCTGTAAAATACCCATCTATTGTCGACTGCATATCGGATTTCAAGGATTCAAATGAATATCCATTCTTATAAACCGCGGTAACCGCCACAGCAACAGGAACTTCTTTCACTCCCATAACCTTTACCACATGCCCAATAGGTGCCAGACCATATCCATCTCCTGTCTTATCATCCGGATCTACATCATTTTGTACTTTCTTCACTAATGTAGCTGATGGAGCTTTAAACTCTGATGATATGATATACACTCGAACAGTGCCACCCACTGTAAGAAGTTTATTTTTTGCAGCATCATGTACCGCTTTCAACCATGCAAATACTTCCGTTCCAACGGTTTCCGCAGACTGCTTTCCAATCCACTCCGTAACTGCTGTAACAGGAATAAACTTTGCCGGATCATATCCTTTTTCCCACATCCGGATAACTTTGCATGCACCAACTCCATCAATGGCCGATACACGTTCCTTATAATCCGGATTGTTGCCACAAAAGCTTGTACTAGAAAATCCCTCGTAATAACGTTCACGGAAATCTTCCACATCTTCCTCATCCTCACCGGGGATCAAAACCTCTGTAAGTTCCGCTGATTCCATATCATTCAGATCATTCTTTGTTTCAATCGTAAGCAATGTTCCCAGCTGCTGGTTTCCAACAATACCGGCAGTCTCACATGTTACCTGGTACTCTCCGGTTGCTTTATCCATTACAGATGTTACCTCATAGTTCAAATCTCCGAGATTAAAACGATCACCAATGGAAATATCTGTATCTGACGGTTTTACCACCATTTTACATATCGCATTCGTTTCTTCCTTTGGATAAATTCCGTTTTCTGCTGCTCGTTTGATTAAATAATAGTAGGATGCTGTATCTGCATATACTTCATTCACAATCATATCCATGTCTATGTACGCTTGCGCAAGCTCCATAGCCATCGGAGCAATCGCATCGTAAATCACAGATCCTTCACGCTTGTCCAGCTTATCACTCACCTGCGAAAGCATTTCTTCCATAATGGAATCAAAATCTTTATTCTCAAACACTAATATCCCACCTCCGTTTCCAATCCGCTTACTTTATCACCTTCTGCTGTAATTACAGAAAATGTAACATGCAGGGCTTTCTTTCCAACCGGTTCCATTTCAAAATCTGTACAGGAATCAAAACGATCATCTGCAGTAATTGCATCCGTAATCCTCAGTGGCAGTTCTGACATAACATAAGATAGAGACTTCCCCCTCAGATCCTGAAACTCCACTCCATAATTCCATGAATAAATTACATTTTCATATCGCTCTGTGTTCAAAATTTTCAATATTGCCTGCCGGTTTGCATCTTCTCCATCTGCTTTGCCAAGAAAAATTCTTGAATCTTTCTCAATGGTTCCTATCTGCATTGCATATGTAAGAGACGGATCATTTTCCACTTCAAAGCCGGTCATATCATCTTCTTCATCGTCATCATCATAATTTGTCGGGATCATTCCTTCACCACCTTGTCTATTACCACAAACTCCTGACCGCCGCTTTTGCGCATCATCAACACTTCATCCCCAGCTTTTAAGGAATTGTGAATCATAATCTTTACATTTTCCAACACAATGTCATCACCAGCTCCGCCCGATCGGTCCTTCGTTTTCCATCCATACTCTTTCTTAATTGTTACTTCAACCTCATGGTCCGTCATGCTTTGTGGCACCACCAAAAATTCTTCTCCAATTTCAAAAGAGTTTGTAATTTTCACTTTCAGAGGATCTTCGCTGGTAACCACACCGGTCACATAATCACACATCTTTGCAGCCCGTACCGCATCCATTGCAATCTTCTTAATCAACTGCACCAGATTTCCGCTACTCACTAAAATCACCCCCAGACAAAACCAGGTCCATTGTATATTCACAATTTTTAAATGTGTGTGTCACTTTCTCTACCAGCATATAATTCGCAATTTTCAGATCTCCCAAATCAAGTATGACTGGCACAAGCGATCCTCCACGCACTTTACTGTTTCCAATCACACCTGATATGGTAAGTGTACGCTTCTCATGGCTATACAATTTCAATAATGCCTGTGCTTTCAGCTTTCCAATATCCGGACTATTGATCTCATCCGTAAACTGCAACGTTCCCCATTTTGCGATTTTCTTATTGTCACGTACCAGATAAATTCCATAACTGGTTCCAGTATTTTGACTTGTTGATGTCTTTGTACTTCCTTTTTTCTTCTTACTGGATTTCTTTTTCTTATAGATCAGCTTGATCTGGTTATACACATCCGTATCAATCGTTGTTTTGTAGGAATAATCTTCTCCTGTTTCCGCATCTACCAGACAGGTATTTACCTTCATCTTTGCCACATCAGTCAGGCACAATTTTCCAATATTATCATAAAAAACATATGTCTTTCCTTTTACCATTAAAGTATCATCCAACGCGTTTTGAATCATATCGAACAATGCCGTATTGTCCTCAACCGCTGATCTGCGCCACCCTGTCTTTGCCAGTGTGCCGCATTTTAACAGGAAGCGCTTTGCAATAATCCGAATTACTTCATCTGCTGTTTTTTTACTATAGATAAGTGTGTCTTTGTTTTTCAGATACCTAAGCTGATCATATACGGTATACGATGCCATTCCATCTTTCTTAACTTCTTTCGTGAAAACAAAGCCATAGAAAAACTTCTTAGCGTCCACAGTGACAAGAACTTCATTTCCCATGCCTATGGAAAATCCTTTTTCAACTTTTGCTGTGAAAGTAAATTTGCCAGGTGTGCTGTCTCTTTCCCATACAACCTTTGCTCCATCTTCCACTGGTACTGTAAATTTCTTTTTCCCATTATTTACAGTAATCATTACATTGCCATTCGGTATTTTTCCCGTTTCTGCTTCATCGGCTTTTATTGTTTCCGCTTTTGCCTCATGACGCGATAATATTTTCTGCAGATATTGCAATTCTTTCTTGGAATCCTTTTTTTCACCAGAACCGGATGAATTATTTCCAGTATTTACATATTTTGGCGTGCCATAACCGGTAATTGTGGCATTATTCAAAGAATATGTCCGCCGCGCTACCTTATCGGATGTATTTCCTTCAATAGTATGTAACTGGCCACCACTAACACTTTCAACAATTCCTACATGGCTGCGGCCTGTTTTAAAATAAACAATATCCCCTCTTTTTGGCGTGTACTTCCCTTTATACTTAAACTGTCCTTTCTTTTGATACCACTGCATACCATAAGCTACGGATGCCGTTTTCGGAACAATGGAAGTAGATACCCCGGCTTCATGTGCACACCATGAAACAAACGAATGGCACCATGCAGCACCATTCGCTCCTGTATATACTCCATATTTGGTTTTATTGCTTCCCTGCTCCCGGTACCCGATCTCGCCAATCGCTACATTAACGATATCTTTCATCAGCTACCACCTCCCGGAAGTTTCAATACCGTTCCTGCATACAAATAATGACCATTCGATGATGATTTTCGTCCATGCTTACGAGCTGCATTTTCAATCGTTTTCTGGTTTAACTGATAGAGTTTCTTCCATGCAGATGCATTATTCATCTGTTTCTTCGCAATTTTCATAAGCGTGTCACCAGATTTTATCTTGTAACTTTTGGCTATAGCTTTCGTTTTCTTCCGTTGTTTTTTAACCGTAACAACCGTTTTCTTTTTTCCGGACTTTGTCTTTTTGTCTTTCGGTACAAGTTTCTTTGCTCCCCAGTGACGGTATTCTTTCATGTTAAGCTTTACACACACATCTGATCCGTATTTATCTGCATCTTCCATGATCTCATACTCTTCAATGGTCACATCCATTATGATATCTTCGATAAGATGTTTATCTGATACTTTGTAACGATTAAACTTTAGCGTGACTGGGTTTTTCTGATTTTTCCATTTCTCCAATTTCGAAAGATAATATGCCGCTCCCACCTCTGCTCCTTCACAGGAAAAAGGGTATTTATTAATTGGTAACAGCAACTCCGGAATTGTAATATCAGACAATCCCGGAGACTTAATAAGATTAACCTCTCCCTCATTTATGAGAGTTATGGTCTTATTTTTGTTATTGATCTTGATGTCAAGAGACCCTGGGGTCACTGGAAAAAGGACCCCATCAATATATAATTCATACATCTTTAGTGTTCTCCTTCCGCTGCTGCATTCATTTCTTCCTCAATTTTGCTACGCAAATGTTCCGCCATTCCATCTAAATCCATATCATTGTTTACGTTGTTATGGTTGATCATCTCAACCTTGATCTGTGCTGTTGTAAATTTATTCACGTACTCACGATCTGCAATATCTCTCAGGTACTTCAGATCTTCGCTGGATGCAGATAATGTATTAGCTGTTTTGGCGGTATTCTTTGCAGTGTCTGCTGTATTTGCTGCTGTTGCCGCGTTGCTGGATGCAAGCGCATTTGGATAATTATTTGCACTTGGAATATTCGTGGCTTTTGATGATATTGTATTCTTTATTTTACTGGTTACACCATCGCCCCATGCTGCTCCGGCAGTATATGCATCTTTGGCCCATCCACTTTGATAGACATCATACGTTTTTATTCCTTTATTAAATGCATCTGTTACGCTGGTATAATCTTTTGTATTTCCGGCAGCTGCAGCCGCTTTTGATGCATAATTATCTGCGGCACTCGTAATGCCGCTATAATCAAATTCGACAAAAGGCAGCTTGTTAAGCGCGGAACAAATACCAGATACTACAGTAAGTGCTGTAGACAGCATGTTATACCAACGAGTTTGAACATGACTTATGGAATTGTGAAAAGCAGTTTCAACATTGGTTGCACATGCCCCTGCCGCATTCCATATTCCAATAAAAACATCTGCAACTGATAATCCCAAATTTTTAAAATACTGAATAGCCACATTTACGCTTCCCGTTACAACACCAAAAGCCGACTGTGCAATGTGTCCAGCTCCTGAAAAATGATTACATAACGCAACCAACACAATGATCAACGCCATAATTCCAACAACTATCCATGTTAACGGGCAAGACAACATTGCAGTATTTAGCCCGTACTGTGCCGCGGTTGCAGCCGCAGTTGCACTTGCTTCTGTTCCTGTTGCTGCTGCGTGCGCATATGATGCAACACACATTGTAATCTTAATTCCTGTTGATATCATATCTATTGCGTTCGTAATGCCAACATAAGTTGCATAAGCCGCTAATGCTGCAACCACACCATAAACAACAGGACCTATAATTTGCCAGTTGTCTTGTACAAAGGTTCCTATTGATCCAATTCCTTCAAATATATCAAGTACCACACCTGCTACTACTGCAAGATCATTTATTGCATTTGTAGCAAACTCCTGAAACCCGTCTGTATTTGCCAAATCATTAAGTCTCTGCAAAACCGGCTGAAATGCCATAGTGGCGTCATTTTGAAATACCGTCCACATCTGTCCCCATGTCATTGGCATATTTTCAAAATTAGCATTTATCTCATCAGTCGCAGCAAATACCGCTTGCTTCACAACATCAGCCGACAGTTCCCCATCTTGTGCCATGCTTCGAATCTTACCGATTGGAACATTAAGATAATCTGCAATATTCTGAATCAGATTCGGTGCCTGCTCAAAAATACTGTTTAACTCATCACCTCGAAGTACACCAGAGCCCAGCGCCTGCGATAACTGCAATTCTGCATTTGCTGCTTCCTGCGTAGACGCTCCCGCAATTGTCATCTGCTTTTGGACTAAATTTGCGAACTGGACAACTTCTGCACTGGAACTAAATGCATCTTTCGCATTATTACCAAATCGGGCAACTACACTTGCCATATCTCCTAATGATCCTCTGGCATCGTTTGCAGCCGCATAAACCATGTTGTACAAATCGGCCGTACTCTGCAATCCGTCATTCATCATATTTAATCTGGATGTAGTCTGTGTGATCTCATCCGACATCTCTAAAATTTTTCCAGCCGTCTGAATACTCAGGTACGCCCCTGCCATTCGTTTAATTGCCGAAACTAAATTCGATGATTCACTTGCACCGTTTTGCAATGACTGATTAAATTGTTCCTGTCTTCGAATATTATCATTGATCGGACTACCCGCCTGTTGCATTGTTTGATTGAATTCTTCTGCCGCTACAGTTGCCTGTGCAATTTCATTCCGGGCAGCGGATAATGACGCTGTATTAACCCCAGCATTCATGGACTGATTCATATCATTCATAGCAGATATGGTCATATTTACAGCACTTACAATATGCATAAGGGGAGCACTAAAGTTATCCGCCAATTGTATTCCTGTTGTTATGTAAGCCATACCATCACCGTCCTTCTGCTTCCCTTGCTATCCTCTTTGCTTCTTTCTTTTCCGCTTCAATCCTTATATCTATACAAGCAATAATAAAAGCCTTTTCTTCGTCCTCTAAAGCAACCCACTGGGAAGGGAGAATGTGAAGCTTGTGCAATGCATAATATGCATAGTTAGACTCCACATCCCCTTCCTCAATTAGTTTTTTGCCTGTTTAGTCTTATCTTCTAAAGTTTCAAACCCCTGAAAATTTTGAACCCATGCAGAAAGATCCTGATATTCTCCCGGATTGTCGATCATGGCATAAAGCAGCTCTCCCGGTGTCTTTACCCCATAGGAATCCTGCAGTTCCTTGTTGTAAAGATCTGGATCAACAATACTTTCTGCAATCAACGCGTTGATGTATGCTGATGTATCTAATTTCGGGCGGAACATATTCGGTTTTCCTGCTACCGGAACCTCTTTCGTATAGCTTTCGCGGATTACTTCGTTTCGTTTTGAAGTAATCGGGCGAAACTCAAACTCCAAAGGCTTTCCATTTTCATCCACAAACGCTTTCGATGGTGCATACTTCCCGTTCTCTCTTTTAATTTTGTTTTTTGCTAAAAATCTGCTTAAATTTGACATACATTGTCTCCTTTCTTCCTATGAAAAATCCCCTCATGCCAGACACATAAGGGGCAATATTACGCTGCAAGTCCAATAATTTCCTGAAACTCTTTCGGCATATCAAAATCATCAAATGTGAAGCTAACATCCTCGTCCAGATATGAGTCAGAAGATGCATCAAATTTCGCAAGCACTCCACTGTCAATGTTACACTGTAAAAGAGTGATTGTCTGAGATCCTGCATCACTAGATGGATCATCATTCGTGATCTGAATCTCGAAATAGACATCCTTACCAGTGTCTTTAAAATCAAGCATCATTTTACGGAAAATGCTCGTATTATAATGTAGTGTACAAGATCCGGTTCCTTCCCATGATACCGACTTATTTCCCTTTCCTGTCTTGCCAAGAGTTGGAACCTTTGCCTTATTCTTCTTGAAATTCGCTTCAAGCTTGATTGCGGTCATCAGATTGTATCTACGTTCACCAATTGTCACGTAGCACTCTGCAAGAGCTGCAGAGATCGAATCCTTTGCAAGCATCACATTTTTCATTTATACTTCACCCCCTTATTTCACTACTGTAGTCATGTACATAATACTCATGGCATTTACAACTTCAACTGTATTATTAACGACTACCGATTTCTTTGATTCTCCCTGTTCCACGATGACATTATCCCGCTTGAAATTCTCAATAGCCCGCAAATTCTGTAATTTTTCACGGATCTCGCACAGCCCACTTTTCAAGCTGTTCCGCCCTGGATCATCATTTGGGAACTTCCCACGGAACCGTGTCTTAAAGAGCAGTGCATCATCATTTGCAAGCTGGTCTACAACCCTGATTGTCTGATTGTCGCAAAAAAATTCGTTGCAATCTTCCGTGATGGTTATGTGTGTATTGATATCACTTAGAATCTCAATTTCATCATCATTTCTATCAAACACAAGCTGTCCCTTTTTGATATAATCTTCCAGATCATTGTCAATTGGCTCAATGGAAAATTCACCATCGTACACTCTGCCCTCGCAGGACTTATTCACCGCAGTGGAGCATTCCACCCCGGTAAGCCAATATACAGCGGATGCTTCCGGCCAGCCCTCGTCCGTCGTTTTATTCGGTGTGGAAATAACTCCCATATAGTCAGCATCCGACTTGTAAAGCACAAGCTGAAATTTCTTACCAACTTCATCACGCATACGCTTTACATATGCCACATACAGCCTCTTGGTCACCTCATCTGTAACCACAACGCCCATCGTATTAAATCCGTAGGCTTCTGCCTTTGCCAGATACTCCGCATGCGCATCGCCATTGACGACACCATTCGTTCCGCCAGACAGTGCTGCCGATGCAACTGCTGCAAGTTCCAACGTATCTGTTTTAAATGTCACAAAGTCATTATCTTTCAGATCAGCCGCTTTTTTTACATTCTGTACTTCAATTCTGGACGTATCAAGATATGTAGTTACATTCCACGACTCTGGATCATCCACGTCCTTTGCTATGGAGATCCTGATCGCATTGCCGCGTGTCCCCGTGTACTTAGCTGTAGCATAATCATTGGACGCTTTTGTCCCGCCGCCGTTTAACCGGTATGCATACAGCACCAAGGTTCCGCCAGCAAACAGATCTCGCAGTCCTTTCATCTTATCGTCGGTATAACTATATCCGAATATCTTTTTCGAATACTTCTGCACATCCGCTGTAGTAACCTTAAAAACCGTATCATCCGGTCCCCAGTCAAGTTCCAGCGGCATTGTTGCAATACCACGATCCGACAGTGCCGCGGATGCAATCCCTGCGCTCACGACATTGATATACGCACCTGGGATTACTTTATTCTGGGTTACCCATGTTCCTCCGCCAAATGCCATTTATCTCACCTCTTTCTTCAGATAATCGCCGATGATCTTATCCACCTGCGCGATCGTATAAGTCTTTCCGTTTTCCAACAACGCCTCCAACAGATCCCGCTTTTTCTTATAGCGTTTGGATTCTGCCAGCTGCTGCTTTGTAAATACATCCGCAAATACCTGTGGTTTTACTTCTGTATTTGTTTCACCCATATCGCACCTATCCTTTCAAATGTAATATTGTTGTCATAGTTTCCATAAGAGGAGCCGGAGTCTCTACCTTGCGGACGAAATAATTGTAATTTACAAAGAAATTCAGCACTCCGTCTGTAATCTCATGATGCATGTCCGTCCCTCGTACCGGCCTGTCTGCATCCAAAGGCGTAATATTCTCCAACGCCCATAACATACGATCAGCTACATCGCGGCATTCACTATTCGGATTGTCCTCCGATTCCGGGAAATACTGTATACAAAATGGATTGTCCATCAAATACCGTTTGGATGGGAAATCTGTCTTGGATGGATTTAAGAGGGTAATAAAAAAGCAAGGCTCTTTCAAGTCCTGCTTTATTTCCTCTGTATAAATTTCATAATCATCCCCAAACTCTTGGTTCAGGGCAATTGCTATCCCGGCTATCACGTTGTTAATCATTGAATGCCCCTTTCAAAAATTCATAAAATTCTGCTTCTAACTGTTTTGGAGCAATTCTCTTTACATCATTTTCCGATTTTGTCATCATAAGTTTTCCCGGAACCCATGCTTTCTTTAATCGTTTTCCCAAGGCAGGAACATATCTTCCTGGAGTTTGTACATGTCCGTATTCAACATAACTTGCATATTCTATCGGATTCTTAATTTCAATTATGTATTGCTTTCCAGACTTTTTCACCTGTACTCCATTTACATATGCAAGTATTTCATCCATAGAAACTCTTCCGCCTTTCGCAGCCTCTTCTGGTGTTTTTGAAATCCACCCACGGCGTAAAACACCGCCTTTTCTTCCCGATGGATTTATCCTTTTAGTATACTGCTCACCTTTTTTATGCTTTTTACCGTCACGCTTTGCTGTTGCAGTGACCTCATAAGAATAATTTCCAACTGGAGTACGTTTAATAACATATGTAAGTAATCTGGCAGCAAGTTTCTTCGCACTTGCTTCACAAAACTGCTGCCGTTTTGCTTCATCCTCCAGTTTTTTAAGATTCTCCTGTAGCTTTACCAACTCCCGCATATCCACGCTTCCCATTCCCATCATGCATACCTCTCTGATAATTGCAACACAATCTCCTGATGCGTCGGATATACTGCTGCCACACTGCCGCATTTATAGTTTTGTGTCACACCAGCCTGTGTTACTGTAATCTTTGCTCCCGGCTTGATCTGCACGTCTGGAGATAAAAACAGCTTTGTAACCTGTGCGGTCTTTGCAGCTGATTCCGTCTGATCCACTGCACTAACACTGGAATATGATAAGCGGCATGGTTCATCTTCCAATACCACCACATCTTTTTCTGTGGTAATCTTTGTTTTTGGATCTTTTGCTTTCTGATGCTCCATAACCGTACATCTGCCATCATATGTGGCTTCCTGGGCTTTCCTTGCAAGTGCCTGTGCCTGCTTGATTGCATCCGCGATCATTTCCACGCCACCTTCCTGTATCTGTTTAGTGAGGACTTATAATTTTTCAGCACTGTGTCCTTGAAATTAGCATCTACATACTGCTGGAAAGATGTAGAGGTATCTCCCTCAGAAATGGAAGAAACCGCTCCAACTGCTGCCGTCTCGCTTCCAATATTCTCATTCCGGTACAGATCCATCGCCATGCGGTATCCGGTGTTCACCAGTCCATCCGGCATTTCCTCCACATGGCAATAATTCTTTATGATTTCCTCTACGTCTGCAATGACAAATTCAAGAATCACATCCTTGGAATCATCCTCAATTCCAAGAAGTGCCTTTAACTTTGCCAGCTCCATAGGCTACCCGATCTTGTGTTTGATAGCCACGATTCTAAGCTGCTTCGGCTCATATACCGGCTTCCAGTTCTCTGCCATTGCAAGTTCTGCCCTAGTTGGAGTTTCCACATGCTCACGTTTTGCACCAGTGTATGCAATTCCTCTCGGATGCAGGATAAACGCTTTACGGTTAATCAGATAATCCACACCGCCACCTGTCTTCTTGTCACGATCCGTCTCAGTAGCTACATGGCCGACCGGAGAACCATTACCATAGGCAACCGCTCCATTGCCAAAAAGATATGTTGTGTATACTCCATCTTCAACCGGGCAGCCATCATCCACGGTCACACGTCTTCCCTGGTAAGTATCAAATTCCACATCGGTAGAATCACGCTCGGTCTCAATCAGATTCAACTTTTTCAGATAAGACTTTGTTGCAGAGTGCATCGCCACACCAGTAAGCTGTGCCTGTGCATCTCCAAGCATCTGGCACGCGTCAATAAATGCGGATGCGCTGATCTGCTTTGCTGCATCTGTCTTTCCTGTGGACAGATCGAGAATATGATCCGCCATTCTGGTCTCTGCTTTCGGTGTTCCGCTTGGATCTGCCGTGGTGGTTCCAAACACCCCCGCAAGAATCGCAATCAATTCTTTCTGCATATCGCGCGCCCAGTACTGTGCCACCAGATCACCGATTGCTTTCATCGGGTCCGCTCCGGCAAGTGCTGCGGACAGGTTAGTTGCTGCCCACATCTTCTGACGAAGGATTGTGGTGGATACATCTTTGTTAGAACCGATCTTTGCCGGTGTCATTTCTACATCCTCAAGTGTTGGTTCAGATTCTCCCTGTAAATCCTCGAAAAACGGCATGTTGTGTGTTCTTGCCGCCTCAGATGCCAGTGCATCAAATTCCGGGCTGTTTACCACGATCCCACTCTGGAAAAACGCGGACAGCTCCATCGTTCTGTTGATCACATACCGGTTAAAAAGCTCCGGTACGATCACGTCTGCAATTTTTGTAATTGCCATAAATATTTACCTCCTTAAATTGTTACCCCTGCGGCTGCAGCCATTGCTTTTGCCTGCTCCGGGTTTGATTTTAAAAGTTCACCCTGTTTGGTCAGATTGAACGTCTCTTTTGCAAATGGGTTTGTAGATCCGGCTCCCCCGGTACCGCCCTGTGGATGATATGGTGGTTTCGTCTGCTCCTGCTTGAACAGATGTGCCATAGTCTCGTCTTCCTTATACGGTTTTACTGCATCCTCTACACCAACCGGTTTACCTTCCTTGTCAAATGTGAACTTGTCAAGCCCACCAGCTTTGTAGATCAGATAATCCGGATCAAGAACCCCCTGCTTTGCGAGAGATTCCTTCAAAGCATAGGTCTTTGAGGTGTTTTCAGCAGTTTTCTTAAGATTTTTGATTTCGATCTCATAATCTCCGATCTTTTTCTGTAACTCCTCATTATCCCCATTGGATTTCTTTAACTCCTCGATTGTTCCATTTGCAGTTTTCAATTCCTCGACTTTTGTATTAAAGTCGTCTTTTGGCACTGCATACTTCGGAAACTCTTTCTGTGCCGCATTCATGACTGCATCTACATCCAGCTTTCCATCTTTAATTTCTGCCTTTTCCAAAATTGCCTTTAACCATTCCATTTTCTTATCCTCCATAGATTTTTATTCCCGCTCTCCGGGTATTGGGATTCTCTGTTTATTCTCCAGATGAGTATTACTGTTCTTTAACGCCTACAGAAAAAGGCATATAAAAACAGGACTACCAGAGGAACTTACTTAGCGTCACCTCTGCGCCGTTCTGTTCATAAATTTCCAGTTGTCCTGTTATTACCTATTTTTGAGCACAAAAATACCACCATATCATTTCTGACTGGTGGTATCTAAAATTTTACATCTCAAGCATTTTCCGGATCAGTTCCAAATCAGTCACTTCAAGTGTTACTGTTCCTTCCAACGGATCCATATCTTCAAAGCGAAGTCCTGAGAAGATCAATCTTTCACAAGACTGCTCTCCCTGCACATCTCCGACTGCTTCATATACTTTTCCGGTATTAAATGTATCATCTGACTGATACTCAATATTCTGGCATAAAATAAAGGATGCATAGATTTTCTTTTCACCTTTGCATCTTCTCCCAAGGATAGGTGCCATACTCTGGTGCTCTGTGATCTCTATTTTCCCAGCAAATTGTGCAAGTGGAAATCGTCTGCCAGCTGTGATCACATTCAATGATGCGTTTTGAACATCTAATGTTTTTATAAGTTTCACCATACTATCACCCCTACTTTTCTTCAAAATGCGGACATTTTACATTTTTTCCATTCCAAATTTCAGATGGAAGATTTTTGGGATAAGCATCACAATATTTTGAAAAATCGTTTCTTGAACCTCTGTATTTACTGCAGTTCAAACATACGCAAAACAGATTCAGCTTATATCTATCTATTTCATATGGTTTATATTTGCTCATGACAATTACCGCCTTTCAAATCTAGGTTTGACATTATATAGTTCACACAATCTTTCCCAAGCAGCCTCTCCAAGTAATATGATCGCATCCTCTTTTTTCATTCCATGTTTCACTTCATCATAATATTTATCTTGTAATTCATATATAATTTCGTCATATGTATCACTAAATGTCTTGAAATCTGGAAGTTTTTCTACCTGTTCATTATATTCTAACACATATGTACCGTTTTCCCCACAGGTTCTGAAACTTTTGACTTTATAATTTACCAGCAGATACAGATCTTCTGGGGACGGCGGCGTACTCAATGGATGATTATGAGTAACATCTTTTCCTTTCATCATTTTAAGCTGATACTTCGTAAATTCTATAGTATCCTCATTTCCCAACTGGCAATTTACCGCTTTCCCATTGTCAAATATAACTCCAACCTCATGGTCGAACTTGCAGATTTCCGACTCGACCGTATCCACATTTTTACCCTTGAAATCATAATAGTTCGGGTTGCTTTTATTATTGTTTGTGATAATCCCCAACCGGTCTTTCGCTGCATTGTCACCATCTGCAAAAGAGGATTTCCACTCTTCATATGTCATATTGCCCGGTACATAATATGTTTTTCCATCTTCACCACGCGCTGCACGTTCTCCCGGCACTCCAAAATCATCTTCGAAGTATGGGCAGGTACACCCACGGCAGTTCGGATGGAACGGCGGAGCTGTCACACCAATTTCATACTGGCTCATTGGAAAATGTTGCCCGTCCATAGAACCACAAAGGCTGCATGTGAAACCATCCAATGTCTCTAACACCTCAAACTGCTCCACCCCAAGTTCTGCAAAACAATCCTTTTGCGCTGCATTGGAAAAGGCCGCCTGTTCCGTCATTACCAAGCGGCCCGCATTCTGTTTTGATACATTCATCTTCCGCGCCAAGGCATCAATCGTCTTCTGCGAATCAGCACCGGTGATGATATTCTGTACCATGGTGGTGTTCAATTCATTGACCAGCTTCTGTTTGTTCGTCCAGATCCGGTCTGAAAACGTTTGCCCGTCTGCCGCCCAAGGCTTATGGACCACTGTATCAATCAGCCGATCATTCGGGGATGTAAAACTCCATCCGGTTCCAATCCCCTTCTGAATCTCATAGGCAGTATGGAAAAATCCCGCCTGATAAACATTGCGCAGAGTGGCATCCACACTATCCAACTGATTGCCGAACATCACTTCCACAGACTGCTGCATCTGTAGCTTCAGCGATTCCAGTCTGTTTATGTGTGCTTTTGCGGAAGCGTTTTCCAATTCCTGCACCCACTGGCCATTGATGGCATTTTCTTTTCCATACTTGATGTACTGCTGCACGTCCCACTTTAATTCCTCAAGTTCATTGGAATTCAACAGCCTATGTGCTTCTGCAAGAGAAATTTCATTGTTTTTTGCAAACCGCTGATACCATGCATTTATCTTTGCCTCCAACTGGCTCTGCGCGATCATATACTGTTTTTCAATATCCTTATAGCACTGTAGCCCTTTCCGATGTTGGGATTCTTCTATTTGCTTAAAGCGTTTCTTCCAGTAGGTACTATTTTTCATCAGCAGCCCCTTTATTTTGCATAGTAGAACTTAGGAATACATATCAGGTAGATTTTCTGTCCATAAATCTCTGCTTTAATTACTCTGATGCCTAAAAGCCAAAAGAACAGGATTAAAATTCTACCAATAATCGGCTTTATAAACTCTATTTCAAGCTCTACTCGAATTATCTTGATTTTGTGAGTTTTTCTGATTTTCCTCGGCATCACTATCTTTGCCATCCCCGCTTCCTCCGCTTTTAATAAATGTTCCTGCATACAGATCAGCCTTTTCTTGTGCTTCTTTTTCTTCCTTTTCGATCTGCTTCAATTCTTCGTCTGCGTCCTCAACAAGCGGATGATTTTTCAGAATCGTCTTTTTGCTGACAATCCCAACTGAATCCTTGCAGATCTGCGCCTGTTCCGTATCGTTCTTGATGCAGGTACGGGTCCATGTCTGGATAATCGTGCCACAGGAAATGCCAAGTGCCTTGCAGATTGCCCGGATGAGCCGCGCAAACCCAAGCCGGAATTCCGTTTCCATCAGTCCTGTTTTCATCTCTAATAAGCTGTACATAAATTTCAGTGCTTCACCCGACTGATTCCCGAAGTTCTCCGGCTGCGGGTCAAAGCCCTGTCCCTGCTCAAAGATTGCCTTTCGGGTAGCTTCCAGCACACTGTTTCTGGCTTCAATCGGAATTTCAATATTGAGAGTAGAAACCGCACCGCCCTCATCCCCGTCTACCTTGATGGTCTTATATTTTTTCAGGTCTGACAGGAAGCTGTTCAGATCTTCCCCTCCGTATCCGGATAACACAAAAATCAATTCCTGTATATCATCCAGATCATTAATAAAACCGCTGTAGACCTTATCATATACGTCTATCAGCGGCTTTATGTTACGTAGATCATCAGTATGCACATTGTTGTTATAAAACGGAATAAACGGCACCTCTCCAAAATCATGTCTGTAGCTGGCAGTCATCTCTCCGCTGGCAGGATCAATAAACATGTCATAATACGCAAGCATTTCCAGTTCATCACCGGTTCTTCTCAGGAATGCCTGGCATTCTGTGGTCGTCCAGTATTCGTACACTGTGTAATTATCTCCGGTATCCTCATCAATATCCGGATACACGCGCATGGCACCAATCAGACGTCTTTTCAAACTCCTGTCAAATACCGGGATAATCTGTGCACTTGGAACTACCGCCCATTCAAAACCGTTATCGCCTGTCCAGTAATGTACCCAGCCGATTGAAGTATTTGCGGCATTCACACACAATCCCATGCAGTTCTTGGCATATTCGTCCCCAAGCGCTTCCGTAATGCGCTTGTTTGCTGTCACATTCCCCACATCGAACAGTGGTGGGGCTGTGAATGCATAAGACGCTTTCTGGTTCACGATCAGTCCGTGGAAGTTCCGGGGAATCCGGTTGTCTGCGTTGCGCAGCGGATTGTCGGGTTCCTCTTTTTTCTCATTTTTCTGCTTATCGCGAAACAGTATGTCCGTCTCATTGCGGTAATAACGTTCTGCTATATCCGCACGTGTCACAAATGCCACATGACCGGGCTCATATTTTTTTATCAGTTGTTTCATTGTATCAATATCCATTGTTACCTCACTTCAAAATACCGATGCTTCCCGGCTTGCGAATAATTGTATAGCAGAAGTACCGCAGTGCATCCATTGCATGATCGTGCTGCTTCACCGGTTTATCCTCTCCACGCTCAGATGCTTTCTGATCCCATATGTACGATCCAAATTCTTTAATTGTGTTCTGGCACTGATCACTGATTGCGATTTTTCCCTGATTCAACAATGATGCCACAAATCGGATGCCATCCAGTACGTCATTTTTTGCTTTCTTGATTGCATAACCTCGTTTTTTCAATTCTGCTATGAACGATGCAGCGGATGGGTCAATGATGATCTTTACCGGTTTTATCCCGGCAAGCCATTGTTCCAGATCATCCGCATACTCGCTATCCGTTTTCTGCCTTTCTTCATCACGGCCGGAATAATAATACTCGCGACAGCATACCCATCGCCCGGAGTGCTCTTTACACCACAACAGGAATACAGTTGCATTCTGCGTACCATAGTCACACGACACATAATAGTTCGCATTGACCAGATTATTCAGACTGGAAAGCACATGCTTGGCAGTGTCGAACATATCATAGATGATGCCCTCTGCCATCGCCCATAAACCAAGAATGTACCGGCGATAGAATACACCGGTGTACATACTTCGATATCGTTCTTTGATTTTCTCCGACAGGCTTAGGTTGTCATCCATCGTAAAATGCAGATACAACAGATGCTTTTCTTCTCGCTTGTCAATCCATCCGGTCTTGAACCAATGATATGGTCCATCCGGGTTGCAATTGAACCAATATTTTGAACCGTCAACAGAACATCGTCCGGTTGCCTGGTTCACGAAGCTTTCCGGCATCAGCGCAACTTCATCAAAAAAGACCCCAGCCAAGGTAATACCTTGAATGAGATCCTGCGATCTTTCATCCTTGCCGCCAAATATATAGAAATAATTGGTCACGCCACCTCGGGAAACAATGACCAAATTGTCAGCTCTGTGATCTGCCACGGTATAACCGCGGCTACGGAGCATCAGCTTAAGCCAAAATAGTACATTTCTACGGAAAGAGCCAATTGTCTTACCACACATACCGAAATTTTCGCCGTCAAATGAGTTCATCGCCCACATAACAAACGAAAGTGACATGCTCACTGTCTTTCCAGATCGAATAGCACCATCGGCGATAATACCATCCTTATCTTTAACCGGAGAATCTTCACACCACCAGTTCAATACCTTGCGCTGCTTCTTGGAAAATGGCTTGAACTTGAAAATCCGCTTGATCTTACTGATTCTCTTCATCGCCCCAGTCCTCCGCAGCTGTGCCGTTCAGAGCATCAAGGAACCCATCGTCTGCAATCTCCTCGCCATCGTCTGTCTGTACCTTGGCTTTCAGTAATGCAATCTCTGCTTTCTGCTTGTCAGTCGCAAGATCCATATGATCCGTAAGCCACTGCAAGGCTTTCATTCGGTCAGCAAGTTTTACCCTTACGCCGTCCTTACCCTTGGATACTTCGGAAATGATCGTTCCGTCCACGTCCGCATCATTCTTGATATTGACATGGCTTACTGTGATGGTCTTTCGCTCTCCTGTGTCCAGGATCACATCCACATCCTCATTTCCAAACTCTACAAAGTCAGTCACATCTGCAAAAGCAATGTCCATGTACTTCTGGAATACATCGGATTCACTTAGGAACTCTCTGTTGAGACGGTCCTGTTTCAACCTATGGATTTCCTGTTTTACTCCATCTTTCTCCAACAAACGATAGCCTATGGATGCTGCAGTCGCATAATCAACACCGTACGCTTTCTGGTATGCCTTGGTAGCATTGAAACATCGGATGTAATGTATACAAAAAAGCTGTTGCTTATCGGTTAAGTTAGTATTCTGTATTACCTGCCTGACTTCATCAGCTACAGCCGTTTCTTCACTTTGTTTTTTTGATGCATTACTCTTTGAAACGTTTCGTTTCGTTTCATTTTTCTTTTGAAACGTTTCACTTTCATCCGCATCCCATTTATAACGATTCTTCCATGTCCTAATTGTAGCGGCAGAGCATTCTAGTTGACTTGCAATCTCAACCAGCTTCATTCCACCCTTATACAGTTCTCGGGCTTTCTCTGCCTTTTGGTTCGGACTCCTTGCCAATAGTATCACCTGCCTGTTTCTTTTATAGGGAGAAGTGGGACACCCCTGTGTTTCATGATGCCCCAGTAGTCAAAAGACGAAAAAAGCGCAAGGGGAATCATTTCCTCTTACGCTCTTTCACGCTACAATCATATCACATACAAGTGTATCATTGTGTATCATCTTTCATTTTTTTGATCAAAATCTCATAATATCCACCTGTCGGATTGAAATGTTTCAATGCCCTGGCATGAATTCGGTGAACCTGCGCCCACTGATATCCAAGCTTTACACAGATTTCTTCCCAACTTTGTCTCCGAAGGTATCTGTATGTCAATACTGCCTTTTCTGTCTCATCCTCTAAACGCTCAATATCTGCGAATATATCTGCATATAGATCTATGCGCTCATACCGTGCTTTAATAAGTTTCCTCTCCAACTCGTCCAGCTTTGCAGCGTAGTCAGAGAGATCTTTCTGATCATGGGCATGTGGCATATCATCCATGACAAGTGCCGGTGCCATCTTATCTGCTCTTAACTGCTCAATTTCTTCCTCTATCCGGCGCGCGGCGCTGACCGCTGGTGTATATGATCGCAGATACTCCTTTTTCAGTTCGCTTTCTTTTTCCACGCCTCTCCCTCCCTGTTCAATTACTGTTCTATAGTAATTTTACCATTGGCATTCAGTGGATTTGTACCAATTTAGGGCATAAAAAAGAGAGGTCTCACTAAAGATAACCTCTCTTTCCAATATCTTATCATATCATCGAATTTTCTTTATGTAAAATCGCTTATTTAATTCAAACATCTTTACAACATTATTGTTGGCTAATCGCATCTTCTCCCTGTTAATTTCATAATCGTTCATCCTCATTTCATACCACTTTTCCGGACTAACGATTATTCCTGTAACATCATATTTTATCTGTGTGGCTAACAGTATATACATAGCAATTAATTCATACAAATTCCTATCAGCGACATTATCGCCAAAAAACATATTATCCTTTTGTATCTTGGAAATAAGCGCTATTGCATTTTCAGATCCATATGCATACACTTCATTCATAAAACCATCGAATTCTTTTGCTAATTCTTCGTTTTGACCTCCTGTTTCAATAATTGTTCCCAACAATTCTAATATACGCATTGGCATTGTTGCCATTTTATTCAAAGCGATTTCGTTCCTTTGCTTTAAGCTCTCATTCTTAAAATCTCTTTTTACAGATCTATTAGTTGCAATGAATCCAATAATAGAAATCAAAGCGGGAATCATAGCTGATATTAATGCGGCTTTTATGGTATCACTCATTTCGTAAGAATTTTTCACAATTGGTATGAGAATATTCATTTAATTCACCTCTACTCATTTTAAAATATCGTCCACTTCTGGACCACCCTCTCTATGCAATTATACATTATAATTATAGCATTTTAGTCATACAATATAAAGCATTTCTACCACACCATCCTCAACTGCCCATTCTTCTCTTCCACGATCCGCCCCATCCGCTTCTCCATAATCTTTCTCACAATCCGCCGCCTCCGGTAAAAGCAATTTCTACTGATCGGGATAATGCCGTGGTGTGCTTCCAGCATGTCATACGAAGTTCCCTTTACGATGGATTCCGTCAGATATTCCGCGATGAAGCTGTCTACTTGGTTACAGATTTCAAATACTTCCTTTTCGTCCACAGGCATTCCCCCTTTCAATTTTTGCGAAAAAAAATACCAACCATCGAATTTGACGGTTGGTAAAGTGTTGTCCATTTTAAATTCTTCCTTTTTGGCAATGGCGGCAATCCCAGAAACAATCATGATCCCGATTTCCCACAATGTCCATGTAATTATTATTGTATACAGCGCCGCACTCATATTGTTCGCTGTAAGCATTGCATTCGGAATCTCCTGTTTCCCATTCTCTAATTACCTTCCCCATATCGCTACATTTTGGTTTTTCCATAATTTCATCCCCCCTTTTTATGATGAGAAAATTATATCACTACAACCGTCAATATTCAATTGTCAATGTACTACAATTTTATTTTTATTCCTCTCCCTGCCAGATCTTCGGTGTCCCGTCTGCATTGAGCATAACGGTACATCCGGTACCATTCCGCTGATACACTAGATACATGACGCCTGTGTCTTTGTCCGCATAGATACCGTAATCCCGCCAACCTTCTACCAATACCATCGTATTATCCTACCCTGCGCTGACGTTTGCCATGTCACTGCATCCGGCGATCAAGAGTGTTGCTGTTAAAATTGCTGCTAAAATTTTCTTTTTCATAACTGCTCCTTTTCTCTGCTCTCTTCTTCCTCGATTGCCTTATAAAACTCGCTCGCTTTAATTTCTGTCATAAAGTCGAGTAGCTTTACTTCTACATTCTCCGCCGAACCATATAAAACATCGCCGATCATAAAGCACCTTGTGCTATATTTCCCACAAAATCTCATTCCGTAGCAGAAGTAATCCGGTTTTTTCGGCTTTGGTACCGTCTTTGCAATCTCAAGCCAATCCTTGGTAATTTGACAGTTTGCTCTGAAACGTCTAACACCGTTTTCGTAATACAATTTATTTTTTGTAAACATACCCTGAAATTTCTGCAAATCATTTTCAGTTGGAATAATTATTACCGCTCTATCGTCTGGAATATATTGCGTCGACTCAATCCCGTGTTCCTCCGAAAATTTCTTAAATGCCTGCGCATTCGCTTTTACATCTTTCTGATACTGTACATATTCTTTATAAAAATCACTGTCTTTGTTAATTGTAAAAAATTTCTCCATCTATTTATCCTCTCTTTCCGCCCCGCCGCATTATTGCTGGCGGAGCTATAGCCGATTTGCTCTACTCCATCAGGTCAATCCACCAATATAGCCAGGCGAAAGCCACATAAGTTCTTTTCTTAATGGCATACTTCTTTGGCACGATTATCACTGTCGGTAATATTGTAAAAACACTCTTTTCCCAGTATACTTTCATTTTTATTCCTCCGTTCTAGGCAAACCGGAGCTGTCCGGCCTGCTCAAAATAAACTCATCTGGTTCTCGTCGTACTGATAGACATATCCAGTCATGATTCTCCCCGTCTGGCGTAACCTTTCCACCCGTGGTTTCTGCTTAAGATTTGCCATATAATTTGCATTGACTTCCGGCGGAACCGCAAGATAATATTCATCCGGCAGCGGTAACCGATTCTCTGTGCAGATTTCACGGATCTTTGACTGATAATAAATGATATGGTTCCGTGTCAGGTTCATGTTACAGCCATCCGGCCAGAACGGATCATTGCACCCGTTCTGGTTTATGTCCTTCCATTGGCTTATTTCTTCCCGGATCTGCTCACTATATGATTTTACTTTATTCTCCGACGTTTCTTCTTTCATGATGGTATCTCCATAAAATCAAACAATGTCGGCTCGTCCACTTCATTCTCCGCGGCCTGCAGGTACCAAACGCCATCCCGGAAGTAATCCGGATTCAGTTCGCATCCCTTGCCGTTCCGATGCATCTTAACCGCTGTCATTGGAACTGTCATAAGACCACCAAACGGATCATAGACCGTGTCACCCTCATTGCTATATCTGTTGATGATTCTCTCCACGATATCCAACTGTAACGGGCATACGTGCATCTGAGCGCGTCTGCGGCTCTGCGTGGTATTAAGGGTACGCATCCGGTTGATATCATCCCATACTTCCAACTGATTCCACGATCCCGGTGCAACAACCATAAATGTTGCCGGGAGCTTTCCGTCCTTATCCAGATCTTCCGCAAGTTTCACATGATCCTCATAGTTATATACATTGCCGCGGCTGTACTCTCTGTACACTGTCTGTAAGCTATCAACCGGAAAATCTTTGAGCTCTTCCTTGCTGATCAGTCGGTCTCCTGACGATCTCCAATAACCATGTGCATCAATCTGCCACTGTGCCCGGGTGTAATCCTCTTTGGATTTCTTGACCGGAACATCTGCGTATGCCGTAGATCTGTCGGTTGGCAGTTTACGGAAAAGTAAGATATATTCCGGACATCCTACACCCATCTTTGAACCATCCTTGCACTGTTCCGTCCATCCGAGGCGGTATGTCTGGTTATTCTCACGAACCACATCGGTCACGACCGTAATCATGCCAAAATACTGGAAACCATGCTTCATATAATGGCTGATGCACTGTGCGTGAAATGGTTCAATAGTTGGCATCCCGGTACCAGTTGCATTTCCAAATAATACACGATCCTTAACATGGATTGCTGCCACACGCCCCGGCTTAAGCACCCGAAGCAGTTCCGGTGTGAGGAAATCCATCTGCTCAAAGAACCGGTCCGTGTTCTGGTTATGCCCGAAATCGTTATAATTGGCACTGTACTCGTAATGGTTACCGAATGGAATCGAGGTATGTATCAGATCGATGCTGTTTGTTTCCATTGCCCGGGTTTCCTCTACACAATCCCCATATACCGCTTCATAATGGTTTCCTCTCACTGTTCTCTCTTCTCTGCTACCTTCCACGCCCATCTTCCTTTCTAACCGCTGTGTCTTATTTTCCGAGTTAAGACCATACTTCTTTACAATCTCGATCATCTTTGCGACCATGTGATTGTGATTCTTCCATTTTTCAAGCAACGCTTCCTTGATCTGCCGCTCGTTCTCCATGTAGATAATGTCGATCACAACCGGTTCTTTCTGTAAAAAGCGGTAACACCGGTGTACCGCCTGAATAAAATCGTTGAACTCATAATCAATTCCAAGGAATATCTCCCTGTGGCAATATCTCTGAAAGTTACATCCGGATCCAGACAATGATTTCTTCGTAGCAAACAACTTTGTCCGTCCATTCGAAAAATCAATTACCCGCTGTTCCCGCAGGTCATAGTCCATAGATCCGTAGATTTCTACCACATCCGGCATTGCTTTCTTGATTGCGTGCCGTTCATTTTCCAGATCATGCCATAAAAGAAAATGATCATCCGGCGATTCTTCCACAATCCTTTTCATTTCTGCCACTCGGCGGTCAATGCTTTCTCGCTTCACTGCCGCAGCTTCTTTCAAACCCTCGGCAGCTTCCTGAAATAACTGCATCTGGCCGTCCCGATCTGCAGTATCGCCATAATGCACCGGCAATTCATGCCATCTTACTTCAAGCGGCGGCAGATCATATCCCTCATCTGAATATACCGGATTGAGATCTGAAGGTTTCGTAATAAAAAGTGCCCAGCTGCTTACCCACATCCAAAACTCATCTTCCATGTTTGGATATAAGGTCAGATTGTTTGCTTTGGTGCTGTCTCTCTGGAAGAATCTCGTCAACGCCTGCCCGGTATCCATCACTTCCAGATATCCGGCATAATGGATCAGTTCCTTGTATTTGTTCGGTGACGGTGTTGCCGTGGCTACCAGCTTATACGGAACGTTCTTGAATTTATCCAAGAATGTCTGATAAGTCTTGCTTCCGAAACTCCTTAAAACACTGGCTTCATCCAAGGATGTCGCTGTGAAGTAGTCTGGTCGGATATCTCCATCCCGGACACGTTCATAATTTGTTAATACAATCTGGCTTGTGCTCTGTTCCACTTCTTCCATTGTCCGGCAGTATTCTGGCTTTTCGTATCCGAGCACTTTCACAGCATCATGTGTAAACTCCTGCTTTACGCCAAGTGGCAGCACAATTAAAGCTCTACCCTTTTTATGTTCTGCTGCAAGGTGGCAAAATTCCAATTCTTGCACAGTTTTTCCAAGTCCGAATGACTCAAACAATGCCCGTCTGCCACCTTTCAGTGCCCACATCACAGCATCTCTCTGGTGTGGCTTCAATACTTTATTTACTTTTTCTGGCTTTACAACAAACCCGCTGTCTGTAGCCAGCTCAATTTTTGTTTCTAAGAATTCTCTATATGTCATTTTTTGAAAGGAACCCGGCGCGCCTTTTATCCGGATAGGTTCCGGCTCCTTTCTTGAAATTTTGTATTCTTTTGTTTATAATGTTTGTAAATAGTTTGTTTAGGCGTCCACTTGGTCATTGGTTCAAATCCAATCTCTGCATCATATTAGCGGGAATGTTACTATTAATTTTGATTTACGCTATTTACTTATATGTAAGCAGCAAGAAAGGCGTGGTGCATATGCTAATTGGTTCATTACTTTATATAATTACTTGTTTAGGAACTAGCAGTGTAGCTCAGTTGGCAGAGCAAGTGGCTTCCTAAGCAAACTATCATTTCATAAAATCTTCTAGGCTCATCTGCCCCTTGCAATTACCACCTATGGTTGTCGGGTCCCAGCCAACTCCAATGTAGTCCAGAACCTTCGCCCATCCATAATCATTGCCATCCTTATCCTTGCACATATGGAACATCAGATAGTCCCACTCTTTCGGGTTGCTCTCATACAGCAGATCAAACCGATGCGGTCGCTTCTCCATGTGAATTCCAAAACCACACATACTGCATCCGGTACGCTGCGCTTTTGTCGTGTACAACGTGCCGTCTGGCTTTTTCTCAATCGTACCGTAAATCTCCGGTATCAAAGATTCCGGCATCTGAAAATCTTCTGTTATTATCCCATCCTTGATTCCAGCAGCACGATACTTCTCTTTTAATCCGTTCTTCCAGAGATCATCCATCTCCAAGGCAAGTGTAAGAATGTCCTGCCGGTGGAATATTGCAAATGGTGCTGATCTGATCGTGGATGCCCCGAAGTAGTTGCAACCATTCATCCGTAGGCTCTTGGCACGTCTGCCACCCTCGGATGCCATCAGTCCCAAATATGGCACACTGTTATGTTCCTTTCCCCAGTCATCACAATTCTTTTCCTTAAGGTAATAGCAACATTTCGCTGATACCAGAAAATCCGGCTTTTGAAAGTCACATCCTTCGGTTTCATTTTCGTATCCACCGAACAGCTTTAACCACCGCTGATTAAGCTGCATCTTCGAATTCTTCTGCCAGCCGCCGTATTCCCCGGTCTCTCCCGTTATGATCGCATGTCTGACTGTCTTATTCTTCTCGGTTGGATTCTGCAGCAATTCGATTTTCCCTGCGATCTCCTTGGATATGACCGGAAAGCCGAATTCCTGTATAACCTTCGGTTTCGTCCATCTGGTTCCATCATCCCGCATGAGCGGCGGCACATTTATAATTCCTATTGCCTTATGTACTCTTTGAATGCTTGCATCCTCGAGTGTAGATGCTGATACACCTGGTACATCGATATGACACACTTCATGAAGGAACATATACAATATGATGCTGTCCAAACCTCCAACTGATACATGGCAGTTCAATTCTCTACGATCACATTCTGATCTGAACTCTTCCGCTCTGATCTGTGCATATTTTCTTTTAAAGCTGTAATCCTGCTTTTCTTTTTGCATGAATGAAGCAATCTTCTCATAAGCTCCCAGCCGCTTCATCCTATCTTGTACTGATTCCATTTGTTTTTGGAGTAAAGAGCTCTTTAACGCTGGCCAGCAAACCTCTCACTCCTTTCTGTCCTATTTTTCGTACACCATCCATGTTATCCTAAAAAAGATTGGAGGTGAAAATATGATATCTGAATTTTTAAACCAAGTGCCCTTATTCTTCTCAATGTTTTCTGGTATTTTTGAAGGATTTTACATTGTTATGAAGTGTATTGTTAAAAATCCTTTTTTACTCTTTCTTTTGGTACTTGGTATACTTAGCGCCACTATAAAACACAGACACAAGTTTTAACTTTAAGGCACTATCCGGTGCTTCTTGTGATAGTGCCTTTCTTTTCGTTATACATGATGGACTTACTCATTCTTCATCATGTCCATCCTTTTCCACCGCGTTATATATCCCCAGATAAGTTTCATACTTTTTCTGATTCATCGAATTGGCAAGGAATCGCAAGAAATCCTTGTTCCGCAAGCATTCTTCCGGCGTGCCGATTGCGCGATACTGCTGAACTTCTTCCAGTGCCTTGATTGCAATGTTGAATGCCTGCCCTAATTCGCAATCAGTGTCGTCGAAACCGCCCTCATATCTTCCGTTTACCATTTTGCAACATTTTGGATAATTTTTCTTTATGATTGCTATTGCTTCCTGCTCTGTCATTCTTCATTATCTCCACTTCTTGATAGCTTTAACTCTGTTCCGTCAATGTTCCCTGCGAGTTTATTCTGACAGTGGCACAACAGCGTATCCAACTCTTTAGCGTCTGTTATCTTTGCCGCCCTTATGTAATCAAGCACTCTATCCACACTTTCCATTCTGTACTTGACTATCATTTTGTTATATGCGGTTCTTATGCTTTCAATTTCCTGCTCATGACGTCTGATTTCTGCTAATTTTGCCTTACAAAAATTATAGTCGCTTACAAGTTTATCTTTTCTGTGCTCTGCAACTTCTTCCATTGCATAACCTTTCATTTCGCTCATTCTTTCCCCTTTCTTTTGTTCTTTAAACAAAGATGTACGAATAGTGCCACATAACCCAAAATAATCAAGATTCCTGTAGATCCACTTGGAAAGATTTGCATATATTCGCACATGAAAACAAGCATCATGTAATTCATGTATACAAGATATGTCATTCTTCACCGCTCCTTTCAATTTTTCTGCCACATACAGGGCAGAATTTAGACAGCTCCCTTTGAAACGCATCTATTCCAAAATCATAACCGCAGCACTCTGTAATTCCATCAATTATCCGAGTTTTTTCATTGTTTCGTTCCACAGCCGCCTGACATTCTTCCAGTGTGCCGATTGCGCGGTACTGCTTTAACTCTTCCAACCATTCGGCAAGCTGGTCATGTTCCTTGGCACATTTTTTACACTGTATCGGATAATAATGTGCATCTTTATCATAATGATTTTCGTACTCAGTCATCCTGCGCTTTGCAACTTCTCTTGCGTGTGCTATTGCTTCATCAATCTTCATTGCTACACCTCCAACAGTTCCGGATTGTCAACAACTTCCATTTCGCATGTCTTTACATATTCCTCTGTAAGCGGCATCGGTAAGCAGAACGGCTCACACTTACTTAACGCATCTGTTGGAACAACCTCATAATGCCACCCAATAACGCGATCAATAACCTCCAGCGTTTCTGCATTGATTACATTAAATTCTCCAAAAGCGGCTTTCACAAGGTCTTCTGAGTTTCCATGACACATCAAAATGTCAGTCTCCCAGATCAGCTTTCCGTTCTTATCCTTAAGTCCGGTGCACTGACAGATGGTGGCTTTCGAGACCTCAACGGATGTACTCAGCAAATTATCTATGTGTATTGGCTGTCCTGTATTGTGATGCGGCAAGATATACGAAACATCATTTACAAGAAATGGAAATCCTTCCACCCATTCGCCGGTATCACTCCTTTTGCCGCGACATAAAAATCTATTCTCCATTATCGTTGCTCCTTTCAATCCATTCCGTTATATAAACTTTCCGACAACTCCACCTGTTTATCATCAAGCTCTCTTAAAGCCTTAATGAGCAACATTTTTGTTTCCCTGCACGGAAAATAGCCGTATTTTGCATATCTCAGCATTCTCTCAAATGTGCTCATTGGATATGGAATTTTGTCATCAATGACAAGCCTTTTAAGATGTAAATGTTCAAAAAACTTATCATCATATATAACCCTGTATTCAATATGAATTTCAGCCTTGCTATCATTTTCAAATGGCTTTTCTTCTACTTCTGCCCCTGTTTCATCTTCAACCTCTGCTTTGTAGTAGGCGAATTTAGTGATTGAAAAATCAAATTGACTTATAATCTGTTCTGCTGTTCCATAGATTTTGCTAATCAGTTCAATCCTTATTCCTGTTTCTTTGTGAACATAAGCCTTTACATTATCGTTTTCATACAAAAACCTATATTCGGCTTCATCTTCCGATACAGCATCTTCCATTGTTCCATCAGTATATCCAGCTGTCATGCTATCAAAGTAATCAACCGCTTCCTCTCTATCTCCCTTGTTTTGAAAGAATATATCAAGATCTTTCACTTTCTCTTGATTAAAAATATTTTTGAAGCAACCGCCACATATAAATCCTTTATGCCCTTCCATAAATTTATCAAGCCAATTTAACATCCAGTAGTTATCTCTGTTTTCTCTAATCAAAACGGACATTTATTCTCCTTTCCAGCATTCCGCCCTTTTACACAGGTGTTCCAAAATCTGCAACTCGGATCACAGACTTTCGTCTTGTCCCCATAGCTGCAAATCCTGCCACTGCCGTAGTAAGTAGGCTCTGCCTTAAATTTCTTGTATGCTTTCGGGTCCCGATGTTCCGGCTTGGAATCTTCGTATCCTTGGATCTGCCCGATCAGCTTTATATTTTCACGCTCCAGACGTTTTTCCTTATTGCTTTTATGTATTTCTCTCACCCCTTTTGGTAATGGTGCGATTGCCGCCCCGGTGTCGGCAAGTTAAGAACATGGCTTTTGTGATAACTATAATTCCGCACTTGCAATGGTTTCTTTTGCTTTCGCTGGTGTTTCAACCTACCGGACCGGTGTGTTGAGCAATGTTCTTTCCAAATCCGCATAATCACATTCACGCTGCTCGAAATCATTGAACCGGTTCCGGGTTTTCTTTTCCGGCACAGCCTGTTCTTTCCGTGCTCCGTTCTGTGACCGGGACAGCCATGAATTCATGAACCTTTTTGCACCACCCCTTGTTTTCCTGTATTTAGGGTTGGACAGACACCATGCCTGTATATTCCTCAACTCCTGTCTAACGTCGATCCCCGGATAGAGCTGCTGGTATGTAACCACGTCGTTCTCCGACACCTCGTATTCTGTTCCATCGTTCAAGAGGAATTTTCCGGCACAAAGCGTTTTATCCGCAGGTGCTATAACTCTATTATCATTACTACTAATATCAGTATCATTATCAGGTTCATTATCATTATCAGGGTTATTTTGCTTTTCAGAAAAACCATTTGCTTTTTTTGCTTTTGTTTGGTTTTCATCAGAAGCATTTGTTTTCGGTCTGCCGCCAAGTTTGCCGGCTTCCCTACGTTTCTCACATTTCTCCATGTATGCCGCATTATCCCGATCCATTCGATCTTGGATAAAGCTGAATGCCATATCTGCCGCAGCGTCCAGTTCCGGTATTTCCTCGCCTGCCGCATAACATAGGATGGCAGTGAACAGCTTCCCTCGCTGCTCCATGTCCATCTTCTGGATATGCTTTAAATACTCTGTATACATGACGAAGCTGTTCTTTTCTGCCAAGCCATCACCCCGTTTCTACTTCTGTAATTGTTACCTCAGTTCGTGGCTCCCATTTATCTACATCCACATAACTTCCATCCGTTGAAACAATAATCTTGCAATTATCGTCTGCCAGTACCTTGTAATGCACCAAAATATCATGCAAAGCTTCATGCAGATTTATAAGATCTACCCTGCGGCGATTTGGCATATAATACACAGCCTTTACATTCACCGGCCGGTCAATGGTTTGAATATGCGGAATACATGTTCCACACTGCTTTTCATATTTCTTATAAGCTGCGGACGGGATGATCCGAACTTTTCCCGATCCATCTTTTATAATCCGCTGACTGTTCTTTTTCGTGATCGGTCTCAACGGAATTGTAAATTTATACTCCATCTGCACCACCCATTCCAGCATTACAGCTTCTTATCTCAAGAATTGTATTATTGCTCGGATTCCATGCATCAACATAACTGATTGCAGCATCAAACTGTAATACAGGAATATTGTTTCTGGAGTTGACTCTAAAATAATCCTGAATGTCACGATTACACTCTGTAAATACCTTTTTACTCATTTCCTTATATGCCGGTGCTTTCTTACCTCCAAGAACCTCGATCACTCTTTTATTTACACTTTTCTTTAATTCCTGCTGCCGACCATAATCAATCGTCATGGTATTTTCAAGATGTTCGATACGGTTCTCATGATCATCCACCATTCCAAGTTGAATCCTCATCATTTCTTCTGGTGTCAACCGATTCTCATAGGAACCATTCTTTCTGATCTGCGGTAATACTTCGGATGTTACCCAATGCTTAAAGCGTTTTGCACTTGCCATCTTGCTTCCGAAAATCAAAGCATATAAACCGGATTCGTTAATAACAACCGCTGCCTGGTCTCTGCCGATGGAGTCACGAATCGTTACTCCATCTATCTTGTCCTCATCATCTACATGATCCAATATTGCCTTTCTGGAATTGCTGTATCCCAAAACCTCTGCAATATCCTTTCCTACAAACCATGGTTCTGCATTTATAACCACCGTCCGGATTTCTCCGAATTCTCTATTTTTAAAAATCTCTAACTGATTCAATCATTTCTCCTTTCCATCTGGCACCCATCGGCACCAGAGATCCTGGCTTTCTGCATGAACGGTTTCTTTTGCCTTGCGGCAGGTGTTTCAACCTATAACCACGACTTTCCAAAAACTTCTCTAAATTTTTTTCTGGTACCATAATGTTCTTCAAAATACATCTGTGCCATCTGCTTGAGTTTCAAATCAATATCTACAGCATCTTTTCCGGCATGTACGCCATTCGGATGAAGATCAGGTGCAAGCGGAATAACAAATCCATATTTTTCACTGTTCTTCCTATTAGGATTTCCCCCAAATATATGGTGTCTCTCTACTGGGGCAATACCGGTAAAATAACAATGATCCATATCGTTCGTAAAAACACTCCACAGCCGTTTCATACACCCCACCGCTCTTTCATCTCTGCAATCTCCGCAGGTGTAATAGTTTCTATTCCGAGTTCTTTCGCATCCGCTACTGTTCCATCTATTAAAAGCGACATTTCTTTTGTGTCATATGTATGGCTCCCGCGATACACCTTATAAAATGTGGCTTTTTCCTCATACTTAACAGGAATACAATGGATTGCTTCCTGCTCCCACATAAATGCTTCGGGAGCATTCGTTTTGTATACCATAATTTTTCCATCCGGTAACAACTGGGGCTGCCCGTATTTACAAATCAGCACATTCTTAGCCTTTGCCTTAGATATGGTCAGTACATCCGCAATCTTACCAACAAGAACATGAAAATATGCGTTGGCGTCTAATGATCTTCGCTGTGTGTATCTGACCGCTTTAATTTTCAGTTTTTCATATCCTTTGAGCTTATCATATTCATTCTTTACCACATCATTTTCATTGACCTCGAATGTGATCCGAAAATGTTTTGTGTCAAAATCAAGTGAAGCTCCAACTGCTTTCCCTGTAAGTTCCATCAAGCACCCTCTATTTTATTTTTCTTTCCCTTATACCAAACCTCAACTTGCGTAATTATTTTTTCTGCCATTTCTGCCGAAATTTCGCTTGTCCCATTGAAATGATATTTTTCTTTTAACTTTCCCCATATATCCGATTCTTTGGCATCTTCACACATTTCTGCATACGCGGACACAAACTCTCCCATCTTATGCATCTGCTCTGCGGATGCCGGAACAAACTGTGGTGTAACCGGCTCGGGCGTTTCTTCATCTGGATCTTTCATCTCCTCTGTCGGGATACAGAACACCTGAAAACACGCATACTTAAATGCAATCGCCATAGCTTTATTGGTTGCCTTATCTCCGGAATCCATTCCTTCTCCAACTGTCACTGCTTCTATACAGGAACCATCTTCAGCGAAAAAAGTGTATTTTATCCTGCAAATGGAATAAATCAACACCGAACCATTCTTTGTCGTTCGTTCATGTCTCTGCTGTTCCAGCACTTCCGGTACAATAAATACATGATTCTTTACCAAAGCTGGATTGATTGCGTTCATCACAGCATCAATACCACGATATTTAAATCCCTGCTGCTTATTCACAGCATCCTTACTGACCGCTCCGATTTCTTCCATACATTTAGATATGGATTCGTAAATATTCATTTTCTTTCTTGCCGCTTCTGCCATTCTTATACCCTCCGAAATTCAATACCATACTCACGCATAGCAGATTCAAGCTGCACGACCTGGAATGGATCTGCAGTCACTTCATATCTGATTGTATCTGTGCAAGGCTTTGGTTTTACGAATTCTTCTTTTTCTTGTGTAAATAATTCGTTCGGTACTTCCGGAGCGGTAGGCACAATCAATTGTTCAGCCTCCTTTTTCCGTTCTGCTTCCACTCTTTTACGTTCTTCATCTTCTTTCTGATGCTTAATAATTTCTTCTTTCTGCTTCTGGTACTGGTTCATGCTTCCGATAGCATCTGATAATTCCAACGTGATCTTGTACTTTTCCAACCCTTTATCCTCAAATTCCGATTCCATTGCCCGGATAGTTGCAAGATCTTTCTCTACATGCTCGATATGCTCCGTGATAGCTTCTTTAATCGCTTTCTTTGTAGTTGTGGCATTTTCCCACTTGCTGTCATAAATACGTTGTAATGGCAAATATTCAGCAACAGCCTCATTCTCCGCAATAACTTCATCATAAATTTCTGAAATCAGCCTTTTCCTTTCTTCCACGCGATTACGTTCAAATGTTTCCACCTGCGCATTGATGAAATTAATTGGCTCATCAATCAACTTATCCAGTTCCTTTACTTTGGTCTCAAAATCCGTATACGGAACCATAAAAGATTTTTTAACTTCATTTTTCTTGTCATTAACTGTTTTTTTGAGCTTTCGCAAACTCGCTACTGTTTTCTTTGCTTCGGTCTTGGAATCTTCAGTAAAGGTCATATGTCTGTATTCTTCCAATCCATTTGATAACGTTTCCTTGACCTCATCAAAATTCATACCAATCGTTCCATTTTTTTGTTCCACTAAAAAATTAATGTCCTGCATTTAATAGTTCCTCCAACTTCATTTCCATCTGTCCATCCCTGCCACTTCTATATGCTGCAAGGATGTTTTTATTGTTCTCCTTTTTCTTTTCCAGGCAGTCACATGATTCACCCGGATCAAGATGTGCCCCACAATAGGGGCAGGGTCTGTAATACATCGCACCACCTTCCGGAAGCATGAAACCATACAATCTTCACAGTAGATTTCTCCGCCAACGTCATAACAATAATCATCCTGAATATGATCCCCACAGCAGACGCACACCGGCCGTTGTTCCAGCCATTTGTCCTGCTCATCCTCATGCATCCGGAAGAAATCATAATTATCCTGGATCGTTTCCATTATCGGCTCCTTCCTGCAGCAGATCATAAATTGCCTTTGCTTCACCTTTTTGCAGCAGGTCATAGATCCAGTCCGCTGTCTCATCATCCTGTCCGTCTATCAGTGCCGCATAGATCTGCTCCATCGGCTCGTCCATAAGCGGACACGCTGCTTCGGTGTAAATAAATGATCCTGCATTGTTCAGAATCTTTTCTGCGTCCTTGCAGTGCAAATACGCACTTACAAGCGATTCGATTTGACGTAAATTCATATTTTTCACTTGCACATTAAATATATTTCTTGTAAAATAAAGGCATAGCATTTTTAATGCTTATTTTTCTTTTGTTTTCCGAGAGAAACAACCCCCCAATTAGATGGAATCATTGCTTTGGTCGGCTGATTCCATCTTTTTTATTTCCACATCCAACACTTCCTTGAAATCCCCATCATTTTTCTTTTCCTTTCGCGGGTACGTGAGATTCGAAGCTTTATTCGGATATTGCGGATACATACGCTTTATTCCACTGATGTGCATTTTTCTCCTTTCAACTGGCTTTCCGTAGCTGCTGTACGCGACGCTCGGTTTCCCGGCGTTCTTTTTCAAGTCTCTCTGATGCATACGCTGCAAACGAAATCACTCCACCAGCAACCACCATACCTGCCGCAATAATCCATCCGATTCCTTCCGAGTCCATAGCAGTTGCACCAAACATCATAATTGCGACTCCTATTTCAAAAGCTCTTTGTTTCATGTTTTCTCCTTTATAGCTTGTCCGCACAGCCACCGCAGTGGCTACTCTACGCGCTTATAACCTGCGCCAAGCGCAAACTTGTCACACAGTTCGTCAATTTTGTTCTGAGGTATATCCTTTGGATCAATTTGTTTCCATTTACCGGTTTTAGAATCAATCACAAAGGTTCTGTATGTAGCTTTCTTGGGATATCTTGCCATAAGCCCACCTCCTGTTAATAGGTTATTAACTGTGCCTGTATATGGTTCTTGATTTCTCAAGTTCTCCGTTCTATAATTTGACTATCATAATAACGAAAGGAGAACTTTATGTCAGATAAAGACTTTCAGCTACTAAAATTCATAAGCGAAAATGGCTCGATGGCACTTTTGTCCACATATCGCGAAAATGACATCGCCGCAGATGCTCGACTTGCCAATTTGGAACAAAAAGGATATATCAAAAAACATGTAAAAGGTTCAGATTCCTTTTATGCCGGAGATTATGAAATGACCGGTTCTGGATATGCTGTATTAATTGATTATTTCGAATCCCGAAAAAAATCATTAAAAACCTTTCTACTAACTGATATCCTCATTCCTGCCACAATCGCATTTCTTACTGCCATCTTTACATCATATATACAGTAATCAGGCTTACTGCCACGGAGATACTTACTATCCACAATATTCTAAGTATCTCTTTTCTTTTAATGCGTTTGGTTGCTTCCTGAACATCTATCACATTAAAAGTGGTTGCATTCTTCTCATCCATTATCTTTTTAACCTCTGATAAAACATCCAAATCATTCATTTCACGTTCTCACTCTCCTCTCCGTTGTGCACGTTTTGTGCTCTTATTGGTCAAAAAAAATAAAGTTAACTGATCTTTTGTAATACTTTGCGAGCCTCATTTTAATATCATCACGAGGTATGCGCTCTCCCTGCTCATACATTGCCAAAGCAGAAGTACTTATTCCACAAGCTTTCGCAACCGTATCTCTGCTTTTATCTCCTCTTAATTTGAGGAGACGTTCTGCAATCGCTTGTTTATTCAATCTCCCACCTCCTATATTTTTTGTGCACGTTTCGTGCTTAGTTTTAATATACACGTACTGTGCACACATGTCAAGCACAATTTGTGCATTTTTTTGTTTACTTTAATACACGATGCGTGTATAATATGCTTAAAGATATACGGAGGTATTAAGCATGGCTCAATTTGATAAGATATTAAAATTATTGAGAAATGAGAAAAATATGTCCCAGCAAGAACTCGCTGATGCTCTTGGAATATCAAAAAGTTCTATAAATATGTATGAGCGGGGTGAACGGCAACCGAATTTTGAAGTGTTAGAAGCAATTGCCGATTTCTTCAATGTAGATATTGATTATTTGTTAGGGCGAACAAACAAAACAACCAAAATAATAAATCCAAACACCATCGCCGCACACTTCGATGGCGATGAGTACACCCCAGAGGAACTTGATGAAATCAAAGCATTTGCAGAATTTGTCAAGTCCAAAAGAAAATAGTCCTTTTTATTGGACAATACATAGTTTAGAATGCGGTGGAGGTGATTATAATGAATAAATTTGAAAAATTATGCCAGACCGCTTCTGATATAGATGTTGACATTGTAGACTATCCATTCACCAGCGATCGTTTCAAAGGTTTGTATTGTGATGGAACCATCGCACTCAATCAAGATATATGTGCTGATTCAGAAAAAGCTTGTATCCTGGCCGAAGAACTCGGACACCATTTCACTACTGTAGGGAATATTACAGATCAGAAAGAAACAGAAAACCGAAAGCAAGAACGACGAGCACGAGTCTGGGCATACAATGAAATGATTTCCCTATCGGATTTAGTGGATTCATATAAAGATGGATGCCGAAGTAGATATGAAATTGCAGAACATCTGGGAGTAACAGAAGAATTTTTGCAAGAATGCTTGGACTATTTTCATGAAAAATATGGTTTATATACTAAACAGAACAACTATTTAATATATTTTGAGCCACTTGGTGTGCTTGAATTATATAAATAAATTTATAGGAGGATTTACTGTTATGAAAATGCAAACGTCAGTATTACAACCACCAGTCACTCAAAAAAAAGGACACGGATGCCTAACTGTTGTATTAGTTTTTATTGCAATGGTAGCAATTATTGGAGTAGCGATAAACAAAATAGATGTACAAACTTCATCTACTACATCTGGAAAATACATTGCAGAACTAAATGAAAGTCAAGCAAAATCGATAGATGAAATTTTAGTCCAGTGTGAAGTTGCTCCTATACTTAAAATTACACACGATGAATTATTGGATAATGCTCATAAAAAAGGCGAAACAGGTTATCGAATCACCACCAAATACGCAGATAATGTGATTTTGTACTTAAATAAAAATAAAACCGTTAACCTTATCAAATACGCTGACCATAAATTATATGCCAAAGGCAAAGTAAAAGCCAGCTTACAAAATTATATAATTGATATGGATGAAGTAAATAAGTTAATGATCCAATGTGAAGATGCTGTAAAAAGCATACTAAAATCTCCGTCAACTGCTAAATTCCCAAATTACACAGAATGGGGATTCACTCAAAAAAAGAAAGAGGTATATTTAGTTTCCGGCTACGTTGATGCCCAAAATAGTTTTGGCGCTGAGAATCGTTCTAACTTTTCATTCAAAATCAAAAAAGGTACCATTGTTTCTTTCGTATTTGATGGTCAAGAAATGATAAAATAGATAAACAATCAAACTAAACCTCTTTGGTGCTACCAACACTAGAGCGGCCACCTTGACAATATAATACACTTTTGTCAAACTAAATACCGCCCTGCTCTACCAAAGCAAGGCGGCAAGCTCCCGAATGATACAGAAGCCCTCGACAAGCATATTGTATCATTCTCGGAGCAGCTATGCAAGCGGAACACCCGTTCCACGCTGGCTGTTATTTTTGTGCCCCAAAACATACACTATAGAGAAAGAGGTGTAATATGCCATGAAAGAAACCTTATCTGAACGCAAAACCGGCGCGATCTACATCCGTGTATCCACCGACAAGCAGGAAGAACTTTCCCCGGATGCGCAGCTTCGTCTGCTGATGGATTATGCGAAAACCAACCACACCGATATCCCCATGGAATATATTTTCCAAGACAACGGGATCTCCGGCCGGAAAGCAGACAAACGCCCGGCGTTCCAACAGATGATTGCACTGGCGAAGTCCAAAGAGCATCCGATCGATACGATCATCGTCTGGAAATTTTCCCGTTTTGCCCGGAATCAGGAGGAATCCATTGTGTACAAATCACTCCTGAAAAAGAACAACGTCGATGTGGTGAGCGTGTCCGAGCCACTTATCGACGGACCATTTGGCTCCCTGATCGAGCGGATCATCGAGTGGATGGACGAATACTACTCCATCCGCCTCTCTGGGGAAGTGATGCGCGGCATGACACAAAATGCGTTGCGTGGACATTATCAAGGGGATGCCCCAATCGGCTACCAGTCCCCGGGCAATAAAAAACCTCCGGAAAAAGATCCGAAAACCATACAGATCCCGATCATGATGAAAGATCTACTGCTCTCTGGCTCTTCCCTGCTACAGATTGCACGAAAACTCAACGAGCATGGCTACCGCACGAAACATGGAAACCTCTGGGATGCTCGCGGCGTGCGCTATGTATTGGAAAATCCGTTTTATGCCGGTATCTCCCGGTGGAACTATACGGACCGAGGGCGACAACTAAAACCGGCAGATGAAGTTATATACACCAAAGGCAACTGGGAACCTTTGTGGGATAAAGCCACTCTGAAAGAAATCCAAAAACACCTTGCCATGAATATGCGAAAAGCAAAGTCCAGAGATGTATCCACCGCCAAACACTGGCTGAGTGGTCTGCTGATCTGCTCCTCCTGCGGTGGCACGCTGGCATATTCCGGTACAAAAAACAGCAGAGGTTTCCAATGCTGGAAATACACAAAGGGATTTTGCAACGAATCGCACTACATAGGCATCCACCCCATTGAAAAAATGGTGATTGAATATCTGGAAAGCATCCTGCACTCTCCTGCAATCGTTTATACGGTAATCTCCTCTGCCTCCGCTGATGCAGACTCCAAACTCGCGGATCTTGAAAAGCAGTTACAAAAAGTGGAAAATAAAGAAAAGCGGATCAAAGCCGCCTATTTGAATGAGATTGACTCATTAGAGGAATACAAAGCAAACAAAGCCGCGCTCTTAAAAGAACGTGCAGCCATTGAAAAAAATATCAAACTGCTGACGATTTCAAACACCGACATGTCTAAAGAAGAAATGGACAAAAAAATGAAGCAGAACATTTCTGCTCTGCTTACAGTCTTACAGGATGTTTCCGCAGATTACGTCCAGAAAGGAAACATGATGCGGAATGTCGTTGACCACATCGTGTTTGACCGCGGAAACACAAGTCTCGATATGTTCCTAAAGCTTGTAATTTAGCTGGTTTCAAGGCATTATAGGGTATTACAATACGGTGGTCCCGATGGCGAAATGGGAGCTTCCATGCGCTATCTGGCCCAGCGGTTTTCTTTTGCAAATCCGCGGATTGCCGGTGTACTTACTGACATCGGAACCGAGGAACTTGGTCACCTCGAAATGATTGGTGCGATTGTCCGCCAGCTGACACGCGGACTTTCCGCCAAAGAACTGGAAGCTTCCGGATTTGCACCATATTATATTGATCACACCGCAGGTGTCTGGCCGCAGGCTGCGGGTGGAGTTCCATTTTCCGCTACCGAATTTCAGTCAAGTGGTGATGCCATTGCTGATCTGGTGGAAGATATGGCAGCAGAACAAAAAGCAAGAAAAACGTATGACAATATACTGCGTCTGGCAAAAGATCAGGAAGTTGCTGATCCGATCCGCTTTTTGCGCGAGCGTGAAATTGTGCATTTCCAGCGTTTTGGCGAGGCTCTTCGTCTGCTGCAGGAAGAACTGGACAGCAAAAACTACTATGCTTTCAATCCCAATTTTGACTGTATGCAAAACACTACACGATAGGACAAAAGATAGCCGCCCCTTTCACACTGGGCGGCTATCTCAAAAGAAAACGCAATAAATCACTATTATTTTTACTTAAATACCGGATTCATCGCCTCAATCTTGCGGATGATCTGCTCCAGCTGATAAGCATTGTTTCCGAGCTTGCTCATATTTTTGAGAGCCTCACCCTTCATCTCATGGATACTTCCCACACTGTACTCCATACGTGCCCGCAGTTTCTGCCGCCTTGTCAGCAGTTCATGCTTCAGCTCTACCATCTCCCGGCTGTCGACCAGCGCATTTGCATGTGTCAGCCATACACGGGTATCATACATCCGCAGCCGTGTCAGATACTGCAGAAGATTCTGCGTATAATAATCCAGATCATCACTGGTTTTACGGAATGTTTCCTTTTCCCGCGCTTCCTCCTGATACTGTCCATATAAAAATTCCAGTTCTTTCGCATTGCGGACATGATATTTTTCACAGATGAAATCCACCGCGTTTTTCGTATTGACATAGCGGATCTTTACCCGGTTCTCCAAAGTAATCGCCTGATTGCGGTTGACATCCGCCTGACGGATCTCTCTTGTAGAATCCTGATAACGGATCAAAATAAACGCGCCCGCTCCCACAGCTGCAAATCCCATAATGGTGAAAACCAGCTGCAGATCCCTGTTCAGATACCAGGAAAGTATTCCCACAAAAGCAAACAACGTAATAAATACAGCTAACAGATAGCATGCTGCGGTACGGGTTACTTTCTGTACCTTTGCGGAATCTGACCGCTGCATGGACCATTCCAGTTTTTTTCCTTCCAGATATGCCATATTTCTCTTGATCGCATCCAGATCTGCCTCATTGGCTTTCAGCCGGCGGATCACTCCCGGAAGATTCTCTTCTTCCTCCTGCATCTGCGCAAACTGCGTATCTGTCAGCCGGCGTTTGGTTTTCAGGAAATCGGTTCTTTGCTTTTCCAGCTTTGCGACCTGTGTGGCACACTCAAGAATCGGTTTACGCTCTGCGTCCGTCAGGTCTTCGAGAATCTGAATATCTGTCAGATAATTTGTCACCAGCTGATATTCCGATTTACTGTCTTCCATATCCTTAGACGCCTGAATCATCTGCTTACACAAATCCACTACATATTTCTTTGCCTGCGCCGCGTCCGACAGATTCAATTCTTTTACAATGTTTTTTGTCTCAAGTTTTGCATACTCGCTCTGATCATATTGTGAGAAACTTCCTGTCTCACTTTCTTTATTCTTTTTTCTATGAAATAAATTTGAAAAAATCATATGTTATACCTTGCAGCTCCTTCGATAATCTTTCTTCCACTGAACAATCACATCCATTGCTTCTTTCCTTGCCTTCCCCTTTTGGGCACCCCCGGTCCGCTGCGCTAATTCTTCCAGATGGGATTCAAACTGTTCGAGTTTTTCGCTCTTACATGCGATGGAAATTTCATTTCTGATTTCCTGCTGCTTTCTCTCCTCCACCTGATATCTTTTTGCAATTTCCGCAAACGCTTCCTCATCATGCCGGCAGCGGCAGCACATCAGACACTCCCGGAGAGATTCCTTTTGTTTATTAAATGCATATGCCTTCTCAAAGCAGCGCCCCGCCTCTTCAAACAAAAAGAGACGTGCATACGCCGTTCCGAGGTTATGCCAGATATTTCCCCGCAGAACCTCACCGGTTTCCTTCGTATCTGCTTCGTCTAACAGATGTTTATACCGGTAAATAGCTGCCAGATATTTTTCCTTCTCCATCAGCTGGTCTGCCCGGATCTTGTCACATTCAAAATCCGACTTCTGTTCCATCTGCCGGACCGCAAAAACGATCTCCTGCATTTCTTTCATGGTACAGTATGCCGTATCCTGCAATACGGCAAAAACAAAATCGGACAATTTTCCTTCTGTGCGGATATTCTCCCTGAGTTTTTGTGCGAGTTCGACACGATGCATCTGTTTTTCCACCCATGTACATAAACTCTCGCACATGAAGGAATGATCTAAAAGATACACATTTCCGGAAATATAATAGCTGAGTTCTTCCATGGAATATATGTTTATCCCGGTTTCCTCTATATAATAGGGCAGAGCCGCAATTGTTTCATGACAAAGTAATAATTCACCCATACGTTTATCCCATCATTATGATACTTTTCCATGCCCGGCCGGTAGCCGGGAAAAATTCACCAAATCCCAGATCCCGGATTTCCACTTCAATCTTATCATTTGCCACCGGACTGACCGTAATCCGGAGTCTTGTCGTGCGGTCCGGACGAACCGGAAGATCCTCAAGTTCCACCGTCTGTATCTGGGGAGTACTGCTGCTTGGAAGCTGCTTTAAAAATTCCACCTGCGGCGTGCCGCTTAGGATCACCTCACATGTATTTTTTATCTCAAACCAGTTTTTCCCGGCACTGACAAGATTTAAAACCTTCTTTTTTTCTTTTTCCACGACACTTAAACTCAGATTAAATTTCATCTCGTTTTCGCCCATGTAAATGAATGGCCAGTTTTCTCCCATTTCACGGATGCGGGCCATATAGCATGCCCCTTTGGAAAAAAGATTCTGTCCCAGAAACGCGCGCCGTCCCCGGCAGAGAACTGCCAGTGACTGTTTCATCCATTCTCCGTCAAACCCGTCCCCGACCAGATAAACCGAAGATACCGAACGGTTTGCAAAACAGTTAGTCAGAAGCCTTGCAAACGCCTCATCTTTCTCCTCTCCCAGTTCCTGTGCCCCGGTTGCGTGAATCGTGATCATCTGCGGCTTCGTATGCATATCCCTCGAAAGGTCATAGGAACTGACGGCATTCTTCCCGCAGGAAAACAAAAACACATCGTGCATCCACAAAGATTTCTCCTGGTTCATGGCAAACGCATAGAAACTCTCTTTGTCATCGATCACCGCAAATGTTTCCTGCGACAATCCTAAAAGTTCTGCCACATGCCGGAAAATGCCGATCAACTCTTTCGTCAGATGATCCACCGTCAGGACAATTCCGGTCACATGCGAAGTATTTCCCAGTTTCTGCGGAAGTTCAATCACTTTTTTAATAAACAGTGCCAGCAGATCTACTGCATCATAACTCTCTTTTGCAATGGTAATCACTTCCGATGCAGCGGCACGGCGAAGAAGGGAATCCACACAAATCACCTCACTGGTCTTTGCCATCCTTCCGGCATCTTCCCCATAATACCACATGCCGACATTTTTGCGTCGGGCAAGCAGCGTGGGAATCCGGTAATTTTCACTGCCGGCAATCGTGCTGACCGTCTCCGGTTCTTCCATATTCGGTTGCATATAACTTACCATGGCATACGAGTCGTTCAGTTCGATGCCAAGATAACAGGTATTGGCTTCCATCTCTTCTCCCATCCTGCTTACAAAAGCTTAAATACTTTTTTCGTCACCTCATCATATCCTGCGTACTGTTTCATCGTCTGAAACATGGAAACTTCATCGGATAAAGTCTCTGAAATCAGCATCTGGTTGATCAGATTGTACCTGCTTTCATCTTTCTGTGCATAGATATCGTTACATGTCAGACGATTGCTTTCCGTCGAGACGACCTTATTTTTATATTCTTCGGTGATGTAATACTGGATCTCCTCCCCGAAAAATACCACAAATGTTTCCACAAAAATACCGGCATAGACATTCGGCATATCCACTTCGTGAAACTGCTCCCCGTCCTCATCCCGGCTGTAGTGCAGCACGACATGTTTCTTTTGATTTGTCCGGTGTTCCACATAAATTTTGTCATACAAATGATATTTCTGTACCAGCCGCCGGTCCAGTCTTTTATAAAATGAAAAATTCATATTTCTTCCGGTGAACTCTGCCAGCAGCACATCTGCGGCTTCATACTGTGCCTCCTGCAGAGAGGACATCCCGGAAAACGATTTGAGCAGGGCAAGTTTACAGGCATCATTTAGTTTCTTTCCGCTCTGATACCGTCTCCGTATTATGGCAAGGATTTGTTTTGGCAGCGCGGCTTCTTTTACAAAATAATTCTGCGCAAATACCGTAATGACCGCAAGAACAATCAGTTCCTGCCCACCGCTTTCATAATAATGCGCAAATACCTCCAGTGCCTGCATAAGATCCATATCCGTATACAGCATCTGCTCAAGAATCCGTTCTTCCAGATCTCTTGTCCGAAGTTCAAAATCCTGTGCCGCTCTCCATAAACGAAGCATGGTCTCAACCGGTCCGGAATAAAAATCACTCAGATACTGCAGAATCCTGTCATTGTATTTTTTGTTTAAAAACGCACTTGTACACAAAAGCAGCAGTTCCTCGTCCTGCTCCCTCTCTTCCATCGCATCCAGCAGATAGGTGGCAACTGCAACCTTTGCCGATGATCCGATCTGATCCAGCCCATATTCCTGCATCTGTTCATACAACCGGTCATACATCCGCCAGTCCGCAAGGGATTCCATCATATACTGACGCACCGCCTGCGGCATCTGCTCATAATCTGCCTGTTCCAGATATTGTTCCACCAGGGGTTTTTGCTCTTTTTTCTGATAATAACGCACAATCTCCCTGGAAAAATACGACTGGTATTCCGTATCCAGCTCCTGTGCAAACAGCACTCTCCGGAAAAATTTTTCCTCTTTGGCATCAAACATATGATGATCCGGCTTTTCCCCAAAATGGGAAACAATATACGGAAGTTCCTCCGGTGCCAGTGCCGTACATTTCTCCAGATACGATCCGGCATCCATCAGGGAATCCAGCCGGTACGGGACACTGTGGATATATCTTTGACCTTTCCCATCTTCAAACAAAATGGCATATTCCCTGCAGAAAAGGGACACGTAGGCACATCCGTTTACAATCGGAACGATCTGCGGATCTTTCATCTGCTTCTGGTATACAATCGCGCGGACCATATGCGGCTGCATAATGACCAGCTTATGCGCAAACAGAATATTGGAAAGACATTTTGCAAGTTCTTCATTCACCAGCCCCAGTTCGAGCATGTCCTCATAAACCACCGCCAGATTATCGTCCACATGTTCCTGCTCGATCTGTTCCATGGCAAAACGGCTCATCACCCGGCGATACTGTTCATAAATTTCCGGTTCGCTTTCCTTTGACGCAATGATATTGTTGTAAAGAATTGCCATCTTCCGATAGGGAAGATTACTGTCATACTGAAAATACATCCGGATAATTTTCGGAACCGATGCAATCTCCCGTTCATCCAGTGACATCAGATAAGCCTCGTATAATCCGGTAATCCGAAGTTCAAGCCCGATTCCCTTTTCATACCAGTGGTGAAATTTTGTATCAAACTGCTGGGTTCTTATCAGGTAACTGCAGATCTGTCCCACATATTCCGGTTTTTCCTCTGTCCCGTAAGCTGCCTGCATCAGTTCAAAATGAACCGGATGAAATCCCTGATTCATTTCCACCACTTCAAAAATCTGTGCTGCCAGTTCCTTCGTCAAAACCTGATGACGGATTGCCCAGCGCAGAATCCGCACTTCAAATCTTCCCAGTTTTGTGAGCAGATACGGGTCATGGCTGATCAGATCGTATGCCTCCAGATACAGGTACGGGGAAACACAGCCACTCATCACCCAATGCGCAATTGCACGCAGTTTGTGCGCACTGTTGTTGTAATATTCCTCTTCCAGAAACGAAAGAACCCAGAATAACAAAGCAGAATCCGGATTTTCATGAAAAATCATCTCAATCTCATGCGTCATGCGGTCCACATATGCCGGTTCCCGTTCCAGAAGTGTCATAATATAAAGATAATACCCCCACTCCGGTGTATGGTGATCGGGCCATTCCCGTTTAAATTCCTCAAGAATCCACTCCGCTTCCTGTTTCTGGTGATTGATCACCAGTGCCTGTGCTTTCATCAGCGGATACATCACCTGATCCGGAAGCATGGCATGCAGCTGGTTTAAACGTTCTACCGACTCATTTGCCCACACACCTGTCACAATTTTTTTCAGGCGGAATGCCTCATACAGTTCTACCAGCCCGGACTGACATTCCCTGATTTTGGCATGTTCTTTTTGTTCTTTGGACTTTTGTTTTTCCCCTTTGTGCGCATAAATCTCCAGAACCTTTGTCTCATATACCGAGGAAAAAGTAATTTTGGCATAATTGTTTCCGGCATGCATCCGGTCATAGTCCACGATGTATTTCAGGACAAACGTACTCCCCAGAAAATCCTCCGAAGTAATCTGCGTCTGTGCCGGCTGTACAAACGCGGCATCGGAGGTGATGGCAAGTTCCAAATATCCCCATTCGCTCTTTTTGATTTCGATCTTCTGCTGCTGGCTTTCGGTAAGCGCATCAAACCGGCAGTCTGTCTCAGAAATTGTAAAATGGATCTGTTCTTTTCTGCCGGCTGCCACCAAAAATTCTTCCAGATTCTGCGACGATGGTTTTGCCGCAAGAATCCCCTGATAGTACATCTTTTCTTTTGTCTCTTTTGCTTTTAGAATATTGGGAAAACTCTTGTGATAAAAGAGCTGATATGCTTCCTGCCAGCTTTCCTTTGCAAGTGCCGTAAAATCCGAAAGACTGCGAATCGCACCTGTGGCAGTCTGCGCATATAAACGGGATATGGATACACAAAAAGAAAGGCTGTGTACACTCTGATTGCAAAGAATCACAAACGCACCCTTTTCCTCCTGCCCCTCAACGAGACCCTTACTATGAAACTGATACCGAATCCGTATATTTTCGCCTTCAAACTGGGGAGTCAGGCACTCCATCCTTGGGTGGGTGGAGTAGACAATGCCCCTCACCGGAATATGGTTTTCACTGGTAATTTCAAATTCCCCGGTATATTCCTGTCCTTCTGTAACCGTAAGAAACAGTTCCTCGTCCGAAATAGAAAGCGAAGGCTGATCCGATTCGAATTTTCCTGCGGCTATCTGCCTGATTCTCTTCTGCACATCCACACCTGCTTTTCTACTAGTATGTCTTTTATTATATACGATTCCTTATATGCATGCAAGAACCAGCCCCACTTTTACGCCCTCGAAAAACGGGCATGGATCATGCGGCATCTCGCAGAAATCCACTCAACAATCAGGCTCAGATACCGAAGAACCGGTTCCGTAATAATTGCAAAAATTACCATCAGCATTTCACACTGTTTGGAAATTTCCGTAATTCCGAAAAAACTTCTGCCAAACAGCATGCAAAGAATCCATCCTGCAATCACACCGACCAGCATTACAATATGTCCGGTATTCATCGGTCTTGCAATGCGGTGCAGAATCATAAAACCAACAATTGCAACCAGAATGGTACATGATGTAGACAGACAATCCAGATCTACCTGAAATTCCCGGCAGAAAATCACCAGACCACTTACTACGATAAAATCCGTCAGTCCTGCCGGAAGTGCCCGCACAAGTACGTTTGTCAGGAAATGTCCGCGGATCAGATCCTTATTCGGCTCCAGTGCCAGAACAAACGACGGAATACCAATCGTAAACATACTGATCAGCGATACCTGTGATGGTTCCAGTGGATAATCCAGCATCAGAATCACGGAGAAAATGGCAAGCAGCATGGAGAAAATGTTTTTTACAATATACAATGCGGCGGTCCGCTCAATGTTATTTACCACACGGCGTCCCTCTGCGACCACCGATGGCATTCTGGAAAAATCGGAATCTAAAAGTACCAGCTGTGCCACATTAGAAGCGGCTTCGCTGCCGGAGGCCATCGCCACGCTGCAGTCTGCATCTTTAAGTGCCAGCACATCATTTACACCATCTCCGGTCATGGCAACCGTTTTTTTATGTTCTTTCAGTGCCTGTACCAGCATCCGCTTCTGGCTCGGGGTCACACGGCCGAATACCGTATATTCTTCCACCGCGCGATAATAATCTTCTTTTTCTTTCAGAGTCGATGCATCGACAAAACGCTCCGCACCCACAATCCCCGCCTCTGCCGCAATGACGGAAACCGTCAGCGGATTGTCACCGGAAATCACCTTGATATCAACATCATTTTCCGCAAAATAAGTAAAGGTTTCCTTTGCCCCTTTGCGGATCGGATTGGCAAGCATCACAAAACAAAGCGGAAGTACCGGCTCTGTCAGCGGTTTCCGGTCAAGCGTCCCTTCATATTGCGCAAATACAAGCACACGGTAGCCTTTGCTGCTGTAGGTGGCAATCTGTTCCTGATACTGGGCAAACTGCCCCCGCAGAACAAATTCCGGTGCTCCGATCACATAAGATTTTCCATCGTTCATCACGGCTCCGGAATACTTCGTTTCCGAAGAAAACGAATACACTTCCCTTGCCCGCATACCACTTCCGTTGGAGAAATGCGCTTTGAGTGCTTCCATCGTCGCATTGTCTTTTTCCTGCGCTGCCACAAAATCTGCCAGCAGCTGGGAAATTTCCAGCTGATCTGCCCCATCCAGAACAGAAAAATCATAGACATGCATCCCCGGCTCGGTGATCGTGCCTGTTTTATCCACACAAAGAACATTGACTCTCGCCAGCGTCTCAATACATTTCATATCGTGGATCAATACCTTCTTCTGTGCCAGCCGCACGGAACTAACCGCAAGTGCCACACTTGTCAGCAGATACAGTCCCTCCGGAATCATTCCGATGATAGCCGCCACCATACCGGTAATACTGTCATGAAACGTTCCCTCATTGTAAATAAACGACTGCACGAACAGAGCAATCCCGATCGGGATGATAATAATTCCCATCACCATGATCAGATAATTCAGGGAGCGGATCATTTCTGACTGCTCTCCCTTTTTGCTTTTCGTCGCCTGCAGGGTCAGCTTTGAAATATAAGAATCTTTTCCGACCTTCTCAAGACGTGCACATGCCTTTCCGGATACCACAAAACTTCCGGAAAGCAGGGAATCCCCCTCCCGTTTTTCAATTTCATCCGACTCTCCGGTGATCAGGGATTCGTTCACCTGCAGCTCTCCGGATACCACTTTCGCATCCGCCGGAATCTGGCTTCCTGCCGAAAATTCCACAATATCATCCAGTACCAGCTGATCTGCCGGAATCTCCTGCCGCTTTCCGTCACGGATGACAACTGCATGCGGTGCATTCAGAATGGATAATTTATCCAACACCTTTTTGGAGTGTACCTCCTGGATAATACCAATACAGGTATTTGCCACAATAATCGGAAGAAACAGCATATCCGACCATGCACCCACAATAGCAAGCAAAACCGCAATCACAGCAAATACAAGATTAAAATATGTGCAGACATTTGAACGCACAATTTCCGGAACCGACAACGTGGAAGACTCTACTTTATAGTTGTTTTCTCCCTGTGCAAACCTTCTTTTTACCTGCTCTGCAGACAGCCCGGACTGTGGATCTGCTGCAATTCGTTCCATTCTGACTCTGTTTTCCTGTTCCATGATAATAATTCCATCCGCTTCCTATGTATTTTTTGTTAAATTTTCAGATGAAATTATTATAACCGATTCTTTCACAAAAGTTGTCCATTTTCCAAATATTTTTCAAACATTTAACAATTGTTTATAAATAATGCCGTAGCATGAGTTTCTGATCCCTGATCACCTATACCATTTTTACCACCCAGACGTTGCTTCGTACCATGCAGTATCCAATCACGACCTTGATCAGCTCCGTGGCCTGTACCAGAAAATAAACACTTACAATTCCAAGTCCCGTGCCGTGTGCCAGCAAAAATGCAACCGGCACAACAACCACCCAGGTAAACACCGAATCAAATAAAAACGTAACCATCGTTTTCCCACCGGAACGAAGCGTAAAATAAGACGCATGACTAAACGAACAAAACGGCATGATCAGCGCAGAAACGGCGATAAACTTTGTAGCCAGATCCTTAATTTCCGCTGTCGTATTGTAAATATCAGGGAAAAATCCCCCCACGAGAAACATGATTGCTGCCATAATCACACAGCAGAAGACACTGAAAACAATCATCTTGTTGTCTGCGTCTTTTGCCTTTTCCAGTTCTCCGGCTCCCAAATACTGTCCCACAACAATACTGATACACGCTCCCAACTGTATATAGACAATGTTAAACAAATTGGTAATCGTCGTGGCAATATTCAGCCCTGCCACCACATCAAGTCCGCGCACAGAATAGCACTGGGTCACGGTGGTCATGCCCGCCGCCCATAAAACCTCATTGAACATCAGGGGAAGCCCTTTGATCAGTACCGTTTTCAGTTCGCTCACCGGGATTCCAAATCCGCGATAAGCCCCTTCCAGATACCGGTTCTTCTCCCGGTTTCTATGTGCCCAGAAGACAACAATAACCGCTTCCACATACCGGGCAATCACAGTGGCAAGTGCCGCCCCTGTCACCCCAAGTTCCGGAAATGGTCCCACACCAAAAATCAACAGATAATCCAGCACTGCATTGGTTCCCACCGCCACAAAACTTGCCAGCATCGGAACGAGCGTCTGTCCCGTTTCTTTTATATTGGTGGCATATGCCTGGTTCACTGCAAACGGAACCAGTCCCACCAGCATAATCACCAGATACTGCTTTCCATATTGAAGTGCCACATCGGTTGCTCCATTTCCCGCAGTATCCGTCAGATACAGGGAAATCAGATCCGATCCCTTCGTAAGCAGCAGCAACATGGTAAGTCCTGACACAAGCAGCGTCGCATAAAGCTTAAAACGAAACGAATGCATATGTCCCCTGTGATCTCCATTGCCAAAATACTGCGCACCAAAAATACTTGCCGCCGACACCGCTCCAAAAATTGCCAGATTGTACACAAAAATCAGCTGGTTTACGATTGCAACACCGGACATCTGTTCCGTTCCCAGCTGTCCCACCATAATGTTGTCCAAAAAGCTGACCAGATTCGTGATGGCATTTTGCAGGATCATTGGCACTGCCAGCAATAAATAATGGCGGTAAAACGCACGATCCCCCATATACTTCTTTTTAAATTTTTTCCAATAACTCATAAAAAACCTCTTTCATATTATTTTTCAATCCTCTTTTCGAAATCCCTGGTTTAAAAATTCATTCCATTTCGCATTTGTATTCTCCCATTCATGCTTCTGCATAATCCGGTTCCGGTCACTTAGAATTGCCAGCATCTCGTCCACGATTTCCGCCATCGGAAGTTTCCTGTAATGTGACAAATAGCCAAGCATCCTCTGTGCCGTCCAGTCTGTGTTCAGATTCAGTGAAATCTGCTCACAAAACTCCTGTGGAAAGCCACGGTTCAGGAGGGTGTTATATAATTCTATTGATTTTTGTGTTCTGGGTTTCATGTCTTTTTGTATCCTCCTCACCTGTACCAAAAACTCCGATAAAATCAATCGCATCTACATTAAACGGAGAACCTTCTATCATACCGTTTCTGTATAATTTTGAAGGTGAATAGTTGCCATTTGTCTTCCATGGATAAATCTGATGATCCTCTGACAAAAAGTCTATTGACTTCTTGTGCTGTTTCAGAACATCCATCGGTCCAACATTATGTGTTGTAAAACAGAGCTGTCCTTCTCCATATTCCATCAAATATTCCAACAATGCACACAAATAAACATCATGAAGGTTCGAATCAAATTCATCAATAAAAACAATTCCACCACGAACCATTTCTCTTACATAGACAAATAATTTAATCAGTTTTTTGATTCCGGTACTTTCAAATTCTGCATGAATCTTGTAGGAATCATACACCATAACCAAATCACACATCCAAAAATCGCCGTTTTCTTTTTTATCAATCTCTATACCCATCAGATCCGATTTAAAAATATGGAGAAATTCATATAATTTATTGATTGTTTCTATAAATTTATCAAGCCTTGGTTTTGCAATCATATTTCGGTTACTGAATATTACATTTATGTTTTCATTCTGTAACTCAAAAATATTACCTATCAACGAATACAATTTTGCATTTTGCGAATCAACATCGTCACAAGAGAGAATGGTATTTTGTATCATATATGGTTTATGATCATCTGACTCATCTAAATACACATGCAGCTTATGTCCAAATGAAAACAGCACACTGATAGCATTCATTATTACCCGTGCAACTTTATCCTCTCTATAAAAGGAATAATTACCGTCCCCTGAGTATAACATATTTACATAAATCAATGCACATGCAGATCCCGTGGTCAACAAATTCATCGTCTTATTTCTAATTTCAACCACAAAACCATTTTCTTCCTCCAAACCATACATAAAAATGATTTCACCATCACAAATTTCATAAATGATTTCCAGAGAACTGTTCTTTGATGTCGCATTTTTTTCTTTTAAACATTCGTGTGATATTGTAAATTTACCTGCCTTATTTTTAGACAAGGTGATTCCATACTGAAAAAGAATCAACTGTGCACCACTCTTTGCGATAAACTCTGCTTCTATCGAAAGTTCCCCAACTTTCTTATTGACAATAGCATCCAAATGTTTCTGTGCAACCGGATTATTCAAATATCCTGTATCAATGATAAGATTGCGCAAAATTTCCACAGAAGTCACGATCCCCGATTTTCCAGACCCATTCATTCCATAAATTCCCTTAATATTATATTCCTGCGTATCCGGTTCCTTATTGATTGTTTTCTTATAAAAAGACAATGAAACCGTTTTATCCAACGTCTTGATTCCTTTAACAGAATAATTTGTCAAATAGATATCCTTCATCCTGGTATCCCTCCATCTTTGCTTCCAATATAACACAAAAGGACAGAAAAATAAATACAAAATGTATTTTTCTATCCTTCGTAATCGTAATTTATTTCATTATCTCTCAATTTTACATCAATTCAATTAAAAACATCTCGTACAGATCATCTTCTCCCTGCAACAGCGGCGAATTCTCGCCGCCTCCATTCGTGGAGCGACGCATTGCTGCGTAAGAATCCTCACCGGCAGAGACCAGATCCATAGCGGAAAAGGTGCATCCATGCTCCTGTGCAATACGGCAGAATGCGGAAACCGGATTTTTCATTCCCCGCGTGGCTAACAACGCCTGCGCAAGTTCCGGATTGGAGTGAGCCCTGACTTTTAAATTTTCCAATTCATCATATATGTTCATCGTGTTTTCCTTTCTCATCCATCTGTAACCTTGTTATGTCACACATCTTTCCTGCCTATTCTTTTAAACTCACAAAAATGCTCTCCTGCCTGTCAGATTACCTCTGCACCAAATGGCATCAGGGATAACTTTGCAATTTTGAAAAACTGCTTTCCAAAGTATGTTTCCTAATATGCTCATATCAATACTTGTATGATAATTAGGAAGTTAATTATCACACGTTTCCTTTCTTTTAATAT
>OGYD01000149.1_pt1 | contig 56985 bp, 54 predicted proteins | sample 1576441 | NCBI WGS metagenome assembly OGYD01 (sample SAMEA3541537, study PRJEB24748) | human gut metagenome | biome: human gut; feature: human-associated habitat; material: faeces | place: China | collected 2012 | reverse complement strand
TGACCCCCATGGAGCATGCAGGAAGGTTCACTGCCTAGCAGTGTGCGGAGATTGGTGTCCACCTCAACAGCAAGATTCTGCTTTCTGCGCCTAGCGGCCGAAAAGCTCGAGCTCCTCAGCAGCCACAAGCTCCCGGTCTCCCTGTGCATGGGAAGAAACGATGAGCGTGCGGCCTTCCAGATGCCTCAGGATGAAGGCAGCAGCCTCCTTATGTGTTCTTTCGTCGAGCGAGGCGAAGGGCTCATCGAGAAGCACAAGCCCTGATGCATGGGCAAGGGCGCGGACAAGCTCGACGCGCCGTCTCTGGCCTCCCGAAAGCTCGCTCACGGCCCTGCCCAGACAATCCTCGGGCAGAAGCTCCCGAAGAAGCGCTTCCACCTCATCGGCTACGAGCACAGAAGTGAGCTCCACATTCTCTTCGGGCGTATAGGCCTCTACAAGCCGTGCCTCCTGGCACATGAGCGATATGTCGTGTGGGCGTTCTATCGAGCCTGAGAGCGGCTCTGAGAGCCCCGATACACAGCTGATGAAGGTTGTCTTGCCGGCACCTGAGGCATCCGTCAGGATCCATCTTGTGCCTGCCGGAAGCGTGAAGGCCAGATGTTGTGCCAGAACCATCGGAGATGCCCCATTTGCCGCAGGATATCCCAATGTGAGATCGCGAACAGACACCTTGGCTGAAGCATCTGAAGATTCTGTCTTGTGCCGTCCTCTGAGTGCAAGACGAAGTGCTCCCTTGCCGCTTGCCTTGAGCAGTGCCAGGAAGACCCTCTCGCAGGCCCAGGATGCTGCCACGATCGCTATGGTCCAGGCAAAGAGGTCTGCTGTCTCGAGCAGGAGCTTTGACTGATAGACTGCCTCGCCGATCGTGCCCCGGGGAGTGCCTATGACCTCAGCTGCCACGCCTGCCTTCCATGCCATCCCGCACACATTCCTCGCGGTCCCCAGAAGGAAGGGCAGAAGCTGCTGCCAGGTATCAGCGAGAAATATCCTCATGCCCGATGTCTGCATTGCATGCAGGAGCTCGCGGAGCTTGGGGTTCTGGGCATCGAGCCCTTCAAGCATGCTGAAATAGACCGCAGGGAATACCGCCAGGAATACTGCGAGTCCTGAGACCTTCTTCGAGCCTACCCAGAGGAGCAAAAGGACGATGAAGCAGACAAGGGGAATCGATTTCAGGGCATCGAAGAAGGGTGCCAGAAGCTCGCGCATGAGCCTATACCTGTGGGAGAGGAAGCCCAGCACGAGCGCCACAGCAAAGCCTGCAAGGAATCCTGCCAGGATATGCGTAAACGAGAGCGCAAGCGCTTCCCAGAAGGCAGGATCGGGCACAAAGCTCACCAGGCGCAGCACCGTATCGATGGGTCCTGCAAAGAGGATCGGACTCCCCACAAGAAGGCTCGCTGCCTCCCAGACCAAAATCCAGAAGGCAGCGACAGCAATGTGCGAGGTCCAGCTTGAATGCTTCTTCTCAGGCACAGAGCTAGGCATTGTAGTAGAAGTCGTCCTCAGGAAGAGCGCCACCCACAGAGCTTGCATCCGCATCATAGAGCACCTGGAGATAGCCCGAGAGGCCATCCTTCATCTCGTCTCCGGTCATGCAGACGATGTTGCACTCAGGAATGGCCTTCTCTGCGATAGGCTCCTTCGCGACGATGCCGGCCTGGACAACAAGCGCTGCCGTGCCTGCCACGTCGTCTGCGCACTTCTGGACAGACTCGGCATGCCGGGAGAGGAAGTCGGCCACGGCCTGAGGATGCTCTTCTGCAAACTCGGAGCGCACGATTGTGGCACCCATAACATAGAGTGAGCCGGTGTCTCCTGCGTACTTCTCCCACACATCGGTAAGGTCGACAGGCGCTGAGAGCGAGGAGTTCTGTGCGAGCGTCGCTGTCGTGAAGGGCTGCGGAAGCACACCCACAGCCGAAGGATCCGAAGCAAGCACCGATGCCACCTCGGTGTGCTCGCTCTGCCACTCCATGGTCACGGTATCAGCGATGCCTGCCTGCTCGAGGAGGTAGTTCATCACATACTCAGGAGAGGAGCCCTTGCCGGAGATGTAGATGGTCTTGCCAGCAAGGTCTTCGAACTGCTGGATGGAGGAGTCGCCCGTGACGACAGAGAGGACGCCCAGGGTATTAAGGTCGATGACCTGGACCTTGCCCTTCGTCTTTGCATAGAGAACGGCAGCTGCATTGGAAGGCACGAGCGCGATATCGGCTGTGCCCTGGATTACGAGCGGCAGCACCTCGTCAGGAGCAGAGGACATCTGGTAGGCATAGGTGATGCCAGAACCTTCCTCAGCCTCCCCTGCCTGGGAGAGATCTCCTCCGTCAGCAGGAATGCCTGCCGTATCGTTCATCATGTTCACAAGGCCGATGGTCGTGGGGCCCTTGAGAGATGCGACACGGACGACAACGTCGTCCGTCTTCTCTTCGGTCTGTGCCGTGGTCGTAGAGGTCTGGGAAGAGCTCCCGCATGCTCCGAGGAATCCGGTAAGGCCAAGACCAGCCAGTGCCGCAAGAGCCTCGCGGCGTGTCGTGTTCTGCATATGCAATGCCTTCCTGTCATGCAGCACCGCTCGTGCTGCCTTCCAAAATCGGGTACATATGAGTATAACGCCGCATGGAAGACTCAGTCCAAGCGGACATGAAGCCCGACTGAAAGAAGGCACCCTTTGAAGACCCGTGTCGCCGTTATCGGCATCATCGTGGAAGACCCAGACTCTGTCGAGGCGCTGAATGCCCTCCTTCATGAGTTCGCACCCTATATCATCGGGCGTATGGGCATCCCCTACCGCGCAAAGCACATGAACGTGATCTCTGTCGCCGTGGATGCAACGGATGACACGATCTCAGCCCTCGCAGGACGTCTCGGTGCCCTTCCTGGCATCTCTGCCAAGACTGCCTATTCGAACGCCTATACCGACGACGAGGAGTAGCCATGGGATTCGAAGAGATATCGGGCGACGACCTCGATGCCTATCTGTCGTGTCCTGACTGCCCAGTCTGCGGATCTGATGACGTGACCTGCACGCAGAGCTACCCAGATGGCTTGGGCAACATCGTCCATGTCTATCTCTGCAACAAGTGCGGACACGTCTGGAGCGAAGCCACCCCGGCATAGAAACATGCTCCATAGACACGCACAGAGTCCCATCCAGCACAAGCTGGGCGGGACTCTTTCTTTGAAAACAGCTTTACCTCGTATAGAAGAAGGACCGGAGCCTTTCGGTTCCGGTCCTTCGAGCTTACTTCAGGCTCTGGAGGTGCGCCTTATGCGTCGGCGTACATATCCTTGAGCTTGAGCAGGTGCGCGTAGCGCTCCATAGCAGCTTCCTCGTTCTCGGCGAAGAGCTCCTTTGCGCGATCCGGGAAGGAACGCGTGAGGGAAGCGTAGCGAGCCTCGTTCATCAGGAAGTCCTGATAGCCACCCTTCGGCTCCTTGGAGTCGAGCGTGAACTTCTTGCCTTCCGGTGCAGCGGGGTTGAAGCGGAAGAGGTTCCAGTAGCCGCAATCGACGGCACGCTTCATCTCTTCCTGGCAGTGCTGCATGCCACCCTTCTTGATGGAGTGCATCTCGCACGGGCTGTAGCCGATGACCAGCGACGGTCCATCGTAGGCCTCAGCCTCGGCGATTGCCTTGAGGGTCTGGGCCATGTTGGCGCCCATGGCAACCTGTGCCACGTAGACGTAGCCATAGCTCATCTCGATCTCAGCAAGAGACTTCTTCTTCGTGGTCTTGCCGGCAGCAGCGAACTGCGCGACCTGGCCGAGGTTGGAAGCCTTGGATGCCTGGCCACCCGTGTTGGAGTAGACCTCAGTATCGAAGACGAAGACATTGACATTGCGGCCAGAGGCGAGGACGTGGTCCAGTCCGCCGAAGCCGATATCGTATGCCCAGCCGTCGCCGCCGAAGATCCAGAAGGACTTCTTGGACAGGAAGGACTTGTCCGCGAGGATCTCCTTTGCAGCATCGGAGCCGTTGTCCTCGAGCTGTGCGATGTAGGCGTCAGCAGCAGCACGGGACTTCAGGGAATCATTGCGGTTCTCGAGCCATGCGGTTGCAGCGTCCTTGAAGGAGTCAGACAGGCCCTCGGTCTCGAGCAGCTTCTCAGTTGCTGCGACCAGACGGTTCTGCTCTGCCTCGTAGCCGACCTCGAGGCCCATGCCGTGCTCAGCATTGTCCTCGAAGAGGGAGTTGTTCCACGCCGGGCCATGGCCGCAAGCGTTGACCGTGTACGGCGAGGTGGCTGCCGGGTTGCCCCAGATCGAGGAGCAGCCGGTGGCGTTGGAGATGAACATGCGGTCGCCGAAGAGCTGGGTGACAAGACGTGCATAGGACGTCTCGGCGCAGCCTGCGCAGGAGCCGGAGAACTCGAGCAGCGGCTTGTGGTACTGAGATGCCTTCGGGGTCTTGTCATTGGCAAGCTCGGACTTCTCGGAGACCTTGTTGACGGCGTAATCCCAGACCTCTGCCTGAGCAGCTTCCTCCTCCTGAGGAACCATGGTGAGGGCGCCGCCCTCCTTCACATCGGACTTCGGGCAGACGTACAGGCAGTTGTAGCAGCCCATGCAGTCGAGCGGGGAGACAGCAATCGTGAACTTGTAGCCGGTGTTCTTCGGGACCTTGAGGTCGGTCATCTGCATCTGAGCAGGTGCAGCAGCAGCCTCATCGGCGTTCATGACAACCGGACGGATGGTTGCGTGCGGGCAGACGAAGGCGCAGCTGTTGCACTGGATGCACTTCGAGGAATCCCAGCGAGGAACCATGACAGCGGTGCCGCGCTTCTCGTAGGCAGAAGCGCCGAGCTCCCACTGGCCATCCGGGTTCTGCTTGAAGGCAGAGACGGGCAGGGAGTCGCCGTCCATGAGGTTGATCGGGGTGAGGAGATCCTTGACCTGCTTGACGATAGCCTCGCGGCCCTCGAGCGTCAGGGTCTTCGGTGCATCCTGAGCATCTGCCCAGTCTGCAGGCACCTCGAACTTGTGGAATGCGGTTGCGCCGGCGTCGATTGCCTTCCAGTTGGCCTCGACAATGGCCTGGCCCTTCTTGGCATAGGACTTCTCAGCAGCATCCTTCATGTACTGAAGAGCATCCTCAGCAGGCAGGACCTTGGCGAGAGCGAAGAACGCGGACTGAAGGACCGTGTTCGTGCGCTTGCCCATGCCGACCTTGGCTGCAAGGTCGATAGCGTCGATCAGGTAGACGGAGATGTTGTTCTTCGCGATGTAGCGCTTTGCCTCGGCAGGAAGCTTCTCGGCGAACTCTTCGTCAGACCACTGGCAGTTCACGAGGAAGGTGCCGCCCGGCTTGACATCGCGGACCATCTTGAAGCCCTTGATGATGTAGGAGGGGTTGTGGCAGGCGACGAAGTCGGCCTTCGTGACATAGTACGGCGAGCGGATCGGGGAATCGCCGAAGCGCAGGTGGGAGATCGTCACGCCGCCCGTCTTCTTGGAGTCATACTGGAAGTATGCCTGGACATACTTGTCGGTATGGTCGCCGATGATCTTGATGGAGTTCTTGTTCGCGCCGACCGTGCCGTCGCCGCCGAGACCCCAGAACTTGCACTCGATGGTGCCAGGAGCAGCGGTGTTCGGAGCATCCGGATCCATCGGGAGCGAGAGGTTCGTGACATCGTCGACGATGCCGATCGTGAACTCGCGCTTCGGCTGATCCTTCTTGAGCTCCTCGTAGACGGAGAATGCTGCCGCAGGCGGCTCGTCCTTCGAGCCCAGGCCATAGCGGCCGCCGGTCACGACGAGGTCAGAGCGGCCTGCCTCGTAGAGAGCAGCGACGACATCCTCGTAGAGCGGCTCGCCGATGGAGCCCGGCTCCTTGGTGCGGTCGAGGACAGCGATCTTCTTGACGGTCTTCGGGAGTGCTGCCACGAAGGACTTGATGTCGAACGGACGATAGAGACGAACCTTCACCAGGCCGACCTTCTCGCCGTGGGCGTTGAGGTAGTCGATGACCTCCTCGAGCGTATCGCAGAAGGAGCCCATGCAGACGACGACGCGGTCTGCATCCTCGGCACCATAGTAGTCGAACAGGTGATAGCTCGTGCCGAGCTTCGCGTTGATCTTGTCCATGTATGCCTGGACAATCTCAGGAAGCTTGTCGTAGGTCGCGTTGCAGGCCTCACGATGCTGGAAGAAGATATCGCCGTTCTCGTGTGCGCCACGGGCATGCGGATGCTCAGGGTTGAGTGCGTGGTCACGGAAGCGCTGGACAGCGTCCATGTCGAGCATGTCCTTGAGGTCGTCGAAGTCCCACATGGCGACCTTCTGGATCTCGTGGGACGTGCGGAAGCCGTCGAAGAAGTTCAGGAACGGCACGCCGCCCTCGATGGCAGCAAGGTGTGCCACAGGAGCGAGGTCCATGACCTCCTGGACATTGCCCTCAGCGAGCATTGCGAAACCGGTCTGGCGGCAAGCCATGACATCGGAGTGGTCGCCGAAGATGTTCAGAGCATGGGTCGCGACCGTACGGGCGCTGACGTGGAAGACTGCAGGCAGTCCCTCAGCAGCGATCTTGTACATGTTCGGGATCATGAGGAGCAGGCCCTGGGATGCCGTGTAGGTGGTCGTCAGAGCACCAGCACCAAGGGAACCGTGCACGGTGCCCGAAGCACCTGCCTCAGACTCCATCTCGACAACCTTGACAGGCGTGCCGAAGATGTTCTTCAGGCCCTGGGCTGCCCACTGATCGACGTGGTCTGCCATTGGGCTGGACGGGGTGATCGGGTAGATGCCCGCCACCTCGGTGAACGCATACGAGACCCACGCAGCGGCCTCGTTGCCGTCCATCGACTTGAACTTTCTTGCCATATCCTCTCCTTCGAAGCGATACGGTCCGCCTTTCGGCGGCTGTGCAAACGTGCGGCCGCGGGATAAATCCTGCAGCACTTTACGCGCCCAAACCGATACTTCCCAATACGGATTGAACCCATACGGCACCTATGATACCGCATAGAAACGCGTACGGCACGCAATTCGGCTTTCCCCTTCAGCCATATTGCGCGCTCTTGCCGCCTCCTGGCTTCCAGTTCCAGTCAAAGCGGCCTATACCCAAGTTACCTGCGATATTTCAGCAGGTAGAAGCCTTGTTTAATGAATCTGTCAGAATATCGGAAGCATTCGAAATAGCCCATTCAGACGGATATGCACGCAATAAACAGTACAGGAAACGTTCCCCAGTCTATTCCTCCATTCACAAACTAATCCTTGACAATATGCAGATTGATGTAATCCATTCTTCTGGATAAGCTTCGTCGCTATTGCCGCCATCGCGGCAATAGCGACATGAAAGCTGGCATCATCTGCACTTGATGCTTGCATTCTTGGGGCAGCTGATCCTTCGTATCAGCAAGTCTGCCGACAAGCAACTGTGCAGCATTCTTGAGTTGCTGTTTTGGAACGGTATGGCCGCCTTATTGAAGGCCTTGCTCTTCCATGAAGCACGAAATGTGCGCACGTTCACGTTTAGACATCTTGCTGGCTATGTCATCGAACGTATTCCGATCGAGATATGGCCAAAGTTCCTTTATCTCTGCAGCATCCTTCTCTGCCTTCGCTTTCCTTTCATCATTGATTGCCATCTTGTGTGCTGCGTACGCTTCCGGTTTAGGAACGATCACTTCCATGTCACGCCAATGCGCTTCCATAGGATTGTGCAGCAGTACATCCAAATGTCTCAGCGCCTGTGCAGTTACGCCTACGTTTGTAGCGAGGGCTGGAATAGTTCCCGACCCCATCTGCCCAATAAGAAACTCAATCTCCAGACCAGAATCGTCATACAGCTTCGTGACTCCGTCCATATAGTCAGCAGCGAGCACATATCCTTCTTTGCGTGCCGCTTCGACAAGGCTCACCTTCTGCGAAGGTCTTCTGAGATTTCGGACGAGAATATCTATATCCATCGTCCTGAGATATGGGTCAAACCCATCGAGAACTTCCGCCTCGCTATACAGGAACTCGGCCCAAGAACCCACAACCATGAAATATGGAAGCCAGCCATGGCTGTCCAGCATACGGAGGAACTTTTCGAAGGCATCTGCCTGTTTTGGCGTCATGAGGGCTCCCTTCCCAGAGCGCGTACGATCATCCTGCGTGCCTCTTTTTGATCCTTCAATGCCTGAAGATGCCTGTGCCTCATCTCAATTTGCTGCTGCAGAGCATCCGCATCTTTTTCAGGAATGTATTTGCTGCGCACTTTGTTGCCATCGCGCCACTGCAGATAATGATGCTTATGGCCATTGATATAGCGAATGCGAAGATACCCTTTCGGGAGTTGCTCTATTTCGGCTTCCAGTGCCCTGCTCGACCTCAAAGAACGGGCATATTCCTCTTCTAGGACCTCTTCCAAAATCGTTGCCATTGCGTTCACCACCTCAGCAAGCAATTCAAGTAATTGCCCAAAAACGATATACCCTACATTTACAAGATCACAATATCAATGTAGGGTAATTTACCCTACATAATAATATATTCATTGCAATTGTAGGGTATATCTTTTAGCCATATCCGCCTGAGACGATTGACAGACATATACAGTCATAACAGGTACCCTCCTCGCAAACCGCATGCGTCATTTTCTCCCCATCCGCATTCCTACCATTGCTCCGAATGGCACAGGATTCTCTGGAGAGGGATGGGAGCTCTTGGCATCAGGCGCAGGCAATCATGGCATGTCACCGCTGCCTTTCTCGGATGGGCACGGCAATGCGATGGATGACGCACATATCCGCGCCATCCTCATCGAATATCTGAAGGCTTCCGGCGAGAAGATCCGCATCTACCAGGAGAAGTCTATCGGCGCCTCCATCTGCGACGTTATGGCTGTCACCGACAAGCTTTCCGGCTATGAGATAAAGAGCGACGTCGACAATCTCGAACGGCTCAGGAAGCAGATAGCCTCATACGACCTCTTCTTCGACCGCTGCTACATCGTGTGCGGCCGGGTTCACGAGGCACGGCTCGAAGAGCTGGTACCCTCCCACTGGGGCATCCTCTGCGTCACGGAATGCTCGATAGCGCTTGTGCGGAAGGCCAGGCCGAACCGTTCCGTCCAGCGCCGCAGGCAGCTTTCCATCCTCTGGAAGATCGAGCTCAAGAACATCCTTGTGAAGAACGGCCTTCCGCTCTATGCCCAGAAGAGCAAGGGCTTCATCGCAGACAGGATCTCGGAGGCTGTCCCTGATGACAGGCTCGGTCCTCAGATTGCAAAAGAGCTCATGAGCCGCGACTACTCCCTCTTCGATGCAGAAGACCCCACCATCCACGCAGAGGGCTCATCGGCACGCATGCGGGAAGTCGTCGATGCCCTCTCGGAGGAGGACCTCCGGGACATGAGCCTCGACCAATGGATAGCGCTCTTCCGAAGGGCGAAGGATGTCGCAAAGGCAAAGGAGTCTGCCGAGCAGGCAGCACCCATTGTCCGGAAGCCCCACGCAATCACCTATAAGAGCATCGAGCCCTCCATGGGCGCACCCTGGATTGCAAAGGAGATCATCCAGGAGTTCATCTGCGACCTCCTCGAGCTGAATGAAGACGATCGGAGGTGGTGCATCGTCGAGCACGACGAGGTGACCGGCTCCTGGTTCGTGCGGAACAAGAGCCACCTTGCCGGACGCAGCCAGAATGCCGTCTCGAAATATGGGCTTCCCGGCTGCACTGCGCTCACGATCATCGAGGCAACGCTCAATCTCAGGGAGATCAAAGTCCATGAGGATGCCTCGACAGGCAGGATCGACGAGCAGGCAACGATAGCAGCGCTCGAGAAGCAGCACCTCATCACCGAGCGCTTCGCGGAGTGGATATGGGAGGACGAGGACAGGCGCTGGGAAGTCGAGGAAGCCTATAACCGGCTGTTCTCGTTCGGCGAGAAGCCGACCTACGATGGCTCACAGCTCGAACTGCCCGAACTTGCGCCGGATATTTCCCTTTTCCCCTACCAGAAGGATGCCGTGCAGAGGATCCTTGCAGAGCCCAATACATTGCTTGCCTTCGATGTGGGCGCCGGCAAGACCTACATCATGATTGCTGCTGCCATGGAGATGCGCAGGCGCGGCATCTCGAGGAAGAACATGTTCGTCGTGCCGAACCACATCGTGGGACAGTGGGAGAAGATCTTCTGCGACCTCTATCCCCATGCCAGGGTCCTCGCAGTCGAGCCGAAGGCATTCAAGCCCGGAACGCGGCAGAAGGTGCTGCACCAGATGCTTGCTGGCGACTATGACGGCATCATCATTGCCTACAGCTGCTTCGAGCAGATACCGCTCTCATCTGACGCGGTCCTTGCAGACATGCAGCGGCAGCTCGACAGGATCCAGAAGACCACGGAGGCAATGGTCAGATCCTCCTGGACCGACGCATGCCGTGAGAGGGAAACGAAGCATCTCAGAAAGCTTGCAGAGGATTTCCTCAAGAGCATGGAGCCCGTCGCAACAGGAGACGTCACGTTCGACGATCTGGAAATAGGGACGCTCTTCGTCGACGAGGCACACAACTACAAGAACCTCCCCATCCAGACGAGACTCAGAAATCTCAGAGGAATCAATACCAAGGGCTCCATGAAGTGCCTCGATATGCTCCACAAGGTACGCTATGTGCAGGAGCATGGGCGCGGTGCCGTCTTTGCGACAGGCACCCCTCTCTGCAATTCAATATCGGATGCCTATGCGATGCAGATATATCTCGATATCGACGAGCTCGAACGCACGCAGCTCGATATCTTCGACAACTGGGTCAGAACGTTCGCGAATCCGGAGCAGCTCTTCGAGATCGACGTGAATGCCTCGAGATACCGGATGGTCAGGAAGTTTGCCCGGTTCTGCAATCTGCCCGAGCTCTCAGCCATGTTCTCCCGCATCGCAATCTTCCATGCAGCAGACAAAGAGGGTCTGCCTGAAGTCGAAGAGCGCAAGGACATTGTCATAAAGCGCAGCCCCGAGCTTGCCGAGTACATGGCCTCGCTCTGCGTGAGATCCGAGAAGATCAGGTCGGGACATATCAATCCCAGATACGACAACATGCTCAAGGTAAGCACCGATGGCAGGAAGGCTGCCCTCGACCTCACGCTTGTCGGACGCACCCAGCCCCGCGGGGATTTCTGCAAGATAGACCGATGCACAGAAGAGGTATGGAAGCTCTATTCTTCCAGGCCAGGAACGACGCAGGTCATCTTCTGCGACATCTCGACGCCGAAAGGCGACAGATACAACGTATACCGCGAGATCAAGGACCGTCTCTGCACACTCGGCATCCCTGCGAAAGAGATTGCCTTCATCCATAGCTACACGACAGAGGAGCGCAAGCTCGCCCTGTACCGCAAGTTCAATAAAGGCACGGTGCGCATCCTCATTGGCTCAACCTTCAAGCTCGGAACAGGCGCAAACATCCAGGCCAGGCTCCGCGCCATCCATCATCTCGATGTGCCCTGGAGGCCTGCTGACATGGTCCAGCGCGAAGGACGCATGATCCGCCAAGGCAACACCTGCAGCCAGGTGCAGATCTTCCGCTATGTCACCGAAGGAAGCTTCGATTCCTATTCCTGGCAGGTGCTCGAGACAAAGCAGCGGTTCATCTCGCAGTTCCTGAACGGCACATCCTCTGCACGCACGGCTTCCGATCTGGAAGACAACATGCTGAGCTACGCCGAGGTGAAGGCGCTCGCTCTGGCCGATGCAGGCATGAAGCAGCTGGCCGAGAAGGAGAACGAGGCAAAGCGCATGAGGATACTCGCTGCCGAGCTCAAAGAGCGCAGAGAAAGCCTGGTGCACGAGAAGGCAGAGCTGGAAAGGCGCACAAAGCAGCTCGAAGAGCGCTGCAAGGCCACAATCGAGAATTCCCAATTCTTCTCCGAGCACAGCACGAAGGAATCAAGGAAGGCTGCACGCAAGCTCCTCTGCGGGATGCTGACAGACGACTATATCCAGAATCCGCAGAGCAGCCCTATCGATGTGCTGGGCTTCAGCCTTTCCGTGCCCGAAGAGCAGGATAAGGAGAAGCCTTTCGTGCTTCTCTCACGCGCAGTGCCATACCAGGTCCCCATGGGCAGCTTCCCTGCCGGCAATGCCCAGCGCGTCCTGAACATGCTGACCAGACTCGGGAAGACTGCGCAGGACTATCTCAGCGAGAAAGACAGCATCGAGAACCGGATAGACGGCATCTCGAAGAGCCTTGCATCCTGGACAGATCCCTATACGCCGAAGGCAGAAGCTCTCGAACGCGAGATAGATGCCATACGCTGGCGGAAAGAAAGCTGAAAACAGCAATGAGGTCAGGAATCGTTGGCCTATTATTGCCTCATCGTCTGTTGCATCCTCGGACATGCAGAGATGATAAGGAGCAGAGCATGATACGTCCCGTGTCAGGATTGCCCACAAAGATGGTCCCGCTCATGATCCTCGAAATCCTTCGAGGAGAGACGGATGCGGAGCACCATCTGACCCAGCAGGAGATACGCGAAAAGCTCCGTTCATACTATGAGATGCAGATAGACCGCAAGACAGTGAAGCGCAATATCGACAGCCTCGTAGACATGGGCTACCCCATCGAGTTCTCGAAGGCGACGCGGAAGATAACGAACAGGGAGACAGGCAGGCCGGAAGATTCATCCATCACCTCGGACTATTGGTACATGCATGACTTCACAGAACCTGAGCTGAGGCTGCTTGTGGACAGCCTCCTGTTCTCCAAGCATCTGCCACACAGCCAATGCCGCGACCTCATCGAGAAGCTTGCAGGACAGGCAAGCCGCTATTTCAAGCCGCATATCAAGCATGTCTACACGATTCCCGACAAGGTGCCCCAGAATCCCGAGATCTTCCTGACCATCGAGACGCTCGATGAGGCAATCGAAGCCAAGCGCAAGATCGCCTTCCGCTATCTGGAATACGGCACCGACAAGGAGCTGCATCCCAAATGCCGCGAGAACGGCGAGGTACGCGAGTATGTGGCAAGCCCCTATCAGATGGTGGCCCGGGAAGGCAAGTACTACCTCATCTGCAACTACGACAAGTACAACGGCATCTCCAATTACCGTGTCGACCGCATGGCAGAGGTACGCATTCTCGAAAATGAGCCCGCAAAGCCATTCGAGACGCTTGACGGCGAAGGCCACACGAAGCTCGACCTTTCCAAGTACATGGCCGAGCACATCTACATGTACTCAAGCCCCAATGTGCACTGCAGGTTCCGCATAAGGCGGGAGATGATCAGCGATGTCATAGATCTGTTCGGACTCGACGTAGAATTCAGCGACGAGACAGATGAAGCCGTCACGGTGAGCGCCTATGTGAACGAGCGGGCCATGTGGCAGTTTGCAAAGAACTTCGCACCTGATGTGCTGGTGCTCGAGCCAAAAGAGATGGCACAGAAGGTGAAAGACGAGGCAGAGCGCACTGTCGCAGCCTATGGAACGCAAGGAGTCTAGGAGCAGATCTGTACGCAGATACACCAGCGAAAGGCAGGAAGCGAAATGGACAATGAGATGAGCTACTCCGAGATGCAGAGGAAATGCCAGCAGGAGTTCCTCTGGATCTCATTCTTTGGCATTACGGGAGAAACATGTGCCAAGGACCGGAAGGAACGTCTCAATGCTTGCGTGAACCGAGCATACCGAGACCTGAGCCGCACGTTGAATTACAGATTGAACACGCAGGGCTATAGGAAGTCAGATAAAAAGAAGGCGGATGCAGAGGAAGCGAAAGCCTTTGCGGAGGCAAAGGTAAAGTTTTACAGAGAAGCGAATGAAAAATTACATGAGCAGATAACGAGCCTTCTTCACTCGGTTTCGGGCGAAGGGATCATTGATGAAGTGAAATTCGACGAATGGCATGAGGATACATGCAGTCATCTCATCTCTCTCGCCGATGATTCAGGCGCCTTCGACGACAGGGGATTCACTTACGGCCAGGCCCAGAAATGGGTGAACATGACCATGAAATATCTCTTCATCATGGGCATCGACAACATGGAGAAGCTAATACCCTATCTGCACGTTCCAATTGACAGCTTCATCATCAAGCAGGCGGCAAAGCCTCGGGGCACTGAGTATGGCCTGGGGGTCAAGCGTCCCCCAATGGACTGGAGCAAGCTCAGCAAAGACGAATATCTCGATTATCAGGAAAGGCTGAGAACGGCTATAGGAAGCACTACATGCCCGCTCTATTGGGAAAATGATGCGTGGATGCACCAAGCAGAGAAGCAAGACTAAGGCGATAGTACAGCAGGCTGCATCAGGCCTCTTCTCCTTCTTTCCTCAGGAGAAGAGGCTATTTGATCGCTCTTCATCAGTTGCCAGCAACAGAAGAGCCATCCATGACAGCAGAGCCATAGATGACTCCATGAGCAAAGTTCGGTAAATGTATCACGAGCTGCCCAGCCAGCCTGCCCAAACGATTCGAGAGAGCCGGAAATGGATTTACAGCTCGATGAAGCGGCTGCACCAATCATCGAAGCCGAGGATGGTCGACCCCGTAGGACCCCACACATTCTTTGCAGCAATAAGTTCTGCCTTGCCTTTGCGAGGCATGAACAGGTCTTCCCTATCGTCATCAGATGCGACACGGTTGATGAGGAGAACGGCGTCTGCGTACTTTTCGATGCTCGGGTAGCGGAGATCATCAAGGCACGGCTTCTTGCCTGAGCGTTGCTCTACCCTCCTCATGACCTGGCAGGCTGCTATCACGGGGCAGCCCATCCTTTTAGATACAGTCTTGAGACTCCTTGCAGCGGAATCGAAGCGCGATACTGCATTCGTCGCCTGGCCAGCTTCCAGAAGCTGGAGGTAATCGACAAGGACAAGAGGCTTCCGGTCTCCCCTCTCTGCTCCGTACATCGAGAGGGCTTTGTCAGCCAGAAACTCGATATCCCTGGCATCTACTATGGGATCATCGCTGATATAGATCTGCAGGCCCGAGAGCTCATGGGCCGCTTGCCATATCGATGCCAGATCTTTGTCCGGCGTCTCCCGCTGCAATGAATGCAGGCCCACGCATGCCTCCGCAGCAAGGAACCTCTGCACGAGATTCCGTCTGCCAAGCTCCAGCGAGAAGAATGTGACAGGGACTCCCTGTTTCGCCGCAATGATTGCAAGGTCTACCAGAAAGGATGTCTTGCCGGTACCCGGCCTCCCTGCAATGAGGGAAAGGCCTTCGCTTGGCATCCCGCCAAGGAGCGCATCCAATCTTTCAAATCCGGTGGATGGAGCGCTGCCAGCCCAATCGACTGGGACTGCATCCATGCAGCACTCTGAATCCCAATCTGGCAGCTCTTCGCGCAGGAGATCTGACAGCCTAATCAACTCCCCCATCGCTGACACCCTCTCCTTCTGCTGCATCGCATGAATCGATACGGCGGAGCCCATCCGATCAGGCGCTTCCGCAGTTGGACCAATGTCCTTGCACATGCATGCATCATAGAGAGAAGGATGGGGAGAAATTGTCCCATTGACTTCAGTAGCCTTACTTCAGAAGAATGAGAAGAAGGCGCAATGAAGGTCTGCTCAGATGATGCCTAGACAATGAAAGAAAAAGCGCCTTATGCAAATGGCGAGGACCGCTCATCAGTCAAACAGCTCTTCATCCTTTGCCATGAAGTCCGCCATGTTCAAATGATGCACACCTTCTCTTTCTTGAAGAAGGGGATCGAGCGTGAAGAGATAACGAGGATATCCGTCCCTGATGAATCTGAATGGTCGATATTCCCGATCTTCCACATTAGGGTCCGCAATGCTCAGAGACACCTGTATGTATGCATACTTGTTTCTCTTGCGAGCGATGAAATCGCACTCAAGCTTTCCGATTCTTCCAACTGCAAGCTTGTAGCCATGCGAGCAGAGATAGATATAGAGCGCATTTTCAAGCGAAGGACCATAGTTCAGGCGTACGTCGACATTCCTTGCAAAGTAGATGCCAGGATCAGCCAGGTAATATTTCTCTTCGCCTTTTAACGACTTGCGAGACTTGAGGTCGAAACGGGAGCATTTGTAGAGAACCTTGGCATCCAGAAGCAGCTGTACATAGCTGGCAACCGTTTTCCGCGTTACATGGACCTTCTCGACCTTATTGAAATAATCGACAAGATTCGACAGGCTCGTCGGTGCACCATAGTTGTTGATAACGTATGTCATGATCCGATCGAACGTGCTGGTGTTGCGAATCCGCTTCCGCCCCTTGATATCCTTCTCGATAATCTGGTTCACAACGTCTTCGATATAGCGTGCCTTCGCATCGGGGTCATCGTATTCGAGAGAACGCGGAAATCCACCATAGCGCAGGTAATCTTCGAACTCGATACGTGCATCGCGTACCTCTTTGCCCAGAAAAGCCTTCATTCCCAGGTACTCAGAGAAGGACAGCGTGTACATCTCGAATTCGACATAGCGTCCTGTAAGCTTCGTCACGAGCTCGCCAGACAGAAGATAGGAATTGGAGCCCGTGATGAAGATGGAGAACCCGCCATCATCGTTGTAGGCATTCACGACTTCCTCGAAGTCTTTTACATTCTGCACTTCGTCAATGAAGAGATATTTGAAGTCATCGTCTACAAGACGCGCCTCTATAGCAGCATCAAGCTGGTCAGGAGTCTTGATAGACCTGTTGGCACGTGTATCCAGATCCAGATAGACGATGTCCTTATCGGCAACGCCGCGTTCTCTGAGCTCATCCGCGACAGTCTCCATCAGACAGGATTTGCCGCAGCGTCTGACGCCAGTGATGACCTTGATGATGTCATCATCATAGAAAGGCCTGATCTTCTTGAGATACTGCTCGCGCCGATACAGTTTCATGGTCAACACCTTTCTTGGTACAGCTGCTATAGCAATACTATAGCTCCCGCAGAAGCTCTTTTTAACGACTCACTTATCGCATTTTTATCGATTTTGAGTCGTTAAAACACTTTTCTGCATATCCCTGAAAACTTTGCAACTGCTGCGAGCTCCTTTCTTCTCCCTGTGCCTGGCACAGCCAGCACACTACATCTTCCCCACCTCATCTCCCCTTCCATCCGCTATCGTTATGCTGACAGTTCTTTAGATCCAAGGGGCGTGTGAGCCATGCAGAAATACGGACCGAAGCCTTCCGGCAGGAAGGGACCCGAACAGAAGAAGGGGCCGTCTGCCCATGAGCACAGCCATGCGCATGCACAGGGCACAGGCAAGCCAAAGGCGCAGCACCAGCATGCTCCGAAGGCACTTCATATGCAGCATGCACCGCAGCAGAAGGCACAGCGCACACAGCAGGCAGAGCATCACTCGAAGCACGGAGGACCAGTCCCTCCTGTGACGCCGAAGCCTACCCGCGACCAGTTCATGCCGGTCTCGAAGGCAGACATGAAAGCGCGTGGCTGGGACCAGTGCGACTTCGTCTTTGTTATCGGCGATGCCTATGTAGACCATCCATCGTTCGCCCCTGCCATCATCTCCCGCGTTCTCGAGGAACATGGTTACCGCGTCGGCATCATCCCCCAGCCTGACTGGCACGACCCTGCCTCTGTCACGATTCTGGGAGAGCCGAAGCTCGGTTTCCTCATCTGCGGCGGCAACATGGACTCGATGGTCCTCCACTACACCGTCGCCAAGCATCACAGGACCGAGGACTTCTACACCCCTGGAGGCGTCATGGGCAAGCGTCCGGACCATGCAGATGTGGTCTACGGCAACCTCATCAGGCGCACGTACAAGCACACGCCGATCATCCTGGGCGGCATCGAGGCATCGCTTCGGCGCCTCGCCCACTATGACTACTGGTCTGACAAGCTGAAGAGATCGATCCTCCTCGATTCCGGTGCCGATCTGATCGTCTATGGCATGGGAGAACGCCAGATCGTGGAGATTGCCGACGCCCTGGCATCAGGCATCGCGGTCTCTGACATCTCCTGGATCCAGGGTACGGTCTACCGTGCCAGGAGCTATGAGCAGTGCGACCATCCTGTCATCCTCCCCTCCTGGGATGAGCTCACGAGCGACAAGAAGGTCTATGCAGAGTCTTTCGGCATCCAGTGCCGGAACCTCAACCCCTTTCTCTCCCACTCGCTTGTCGAGCCCTATCCGCATGACATCTACGCTATCCAGAACCCGCCCGCAAAGCCTCTGACGACAGAAGAGCTCGACGAGGTCTACGAGCTTGCCTATACGCGCACGTACCACCCGATGTATGAGAGCCAGGGAGGCATACCAGCCTTGAAGGAAGTGAAGTTCTCGCTTGCGAGCAACAGAGGCTGCCTCGGCGAGTGTGCCTTCTGTGCCTTGAACTTCCATCAGGGCAGGATCATCCAGGCAAGAAGCGAGGAATCGCTCCTGCGCGAGGCTGAGGCCATGACCCACGACCCTGACTTCAAGGGCTATATCCACGATGTGGGTGGCCCCACTGCCCAGTTCATGGTCCGTGCCTGCCAGAAGCAGGCGACAGCAGGTGCCTGCACGAACAGGCGCTGCCTCTCTCCTACTCCCTGCAAGAACCTCACGGTCTCCCACAAGCGCTATGTGCACCTGCTCCGGAAGCTCCGCGAGCTTCCCGGCGTCAAGAAGGTCTTCATCAGGAGCGGCATCCGCTTCGACTATGCGATGCTCGACTCCGACCATACCTTCATCAAGGAGCTTGCCGAGTACCACACCTCGGGCCAGCTGCGCCTGGCACCGGAGCATGTGTGCTCCGAGGTCCTCGATGTGATGGGCAAGCCTTCGAACGATCTCTATGAGGGCTTCTGCAAGGAGTTCGAGAAGTACAGCAAGGAAGCTGGCAAGGAGCAGTATGTCCTTCCCTACCTTATGAGCAGCCACCCCGGCTCCACGATGGAAGTGGCCGTGAAGCTTGCCGAGTTCTGCCGCGACCTTGGCTACAACCCCGAGCAGGTAAGCGACTTCTATCCGACGCCGTCCACGGTCTCGACCTGCATCTTCTATACGGGACTCGATCCGAGGACGATGAAGCCGGTCTATTGCCCGACGAACCCGCATGAGAAGGCCATGCAGCGCGCCCTCATCCAGTACCGCGACCCGGACAACTACGACCTCGTCGTCGAAGCGCTCCACAAGGCACACCGCGAGGACCTCATCGGCTATGGACCGAAGTGCCTCGTGAAGCCGACCCGTCCGCCGAGACAGGAGAAGGGCGCTCCGCACCACCACGGCAAGGGCCCGAAAGGAAAGGCAGGCAGCAAGCGCCCACACGAGCCAGGCAGAAAACCGCAGGGCAAGAGCAGCCCGCACCAGAGAAGCCAGCACCGGTAGACAAGAAAAGCCTCGGACACCGGATGTCCGAGGCCTTCTTTATGAGCTTTGACTCTTGTCTATTCTGCTACTCGAGCTCGAGGGCACCTGTCGCCAGCTGCCAGTACTCACCCTTCTGGGCCAGGAGCTCCTCATGCGTGCCGCGCTCGACTATTCTGCCATGCTCGAGCACCATGATCGCGTTCGCATTGCGCACGGTCGAGAGACGGTGTGCGATAACGAAGACCGTGCGTCCCTGCATGAGGGCATCCATGCCGCGCTGGATCAGGGCTTCGGTACGGGTATCCACGCTCGACGTCGCCTCGTCGAGGATGAGGACCGGCGGGTCTGCCACGGCAGCACGGGCGATTGCAAGAAGCTGGCGCTGGCCCTGCGAGAGGTTCGCACCGTCTGCTGCAATCTTCGTATCGTAGCCCTTGGGAAGGCGGCTAATGAAGGAGTCGGCATTGGCAACCTTTGCTGCCTTCCGCACTTCCTCATCAGTTGCGTCGAGCTTGCCGAAGCGGATGTTGTCTGCAACGGTCCCCTCGAAGAGGTGCGTGTCCTGAAGGACCATGCCAAGAGACTCCCTGAGGGCTCCCAGCTGCATGTCGCAGATATCAATCCCGTCGTAGGTGATCGTGCCTGCATTCAGCGCATAGAAGCGGTTGATGAGGTTCGTGATCGTCGTCTTGCCAGCACCCGTGGAACCGACAAAGGCAATCTTCTGGCCTGGCTTTGCATAGAGGGAGAGATCCTTGAGCACGGTCTGTCCCGGCACATAGCCGAACGTCACATCGTGGAAGCGCACATCGCCCTTGAGAGGCACCTCTTCGCCGTCTTCCTTCTTCCAGGCCCACTCATCCTTTGCCGTGCGGACAAGGCGCACCGTGCCCTCGTCCTCTTCCTGCGGAAGCTCGAGCACCTGGAAGATGCGCTCGGCTCCGGCCAGGGCGGTCAGCATGAACGAGCCCAGCTGCGTGAACTGGTTGATTGGCATCGCTGCCTGGCGCACGAAGACAAGGTAGCTTGCCAGAGATCCTGCATCCATGGAGCCGTAAAGCGCAAGGAACGCTCCTGCCACGGCGACGATTGCATAGTTCGCATAGCTGATCGATACCGTGGCAGGCACCATCGTGGCAGCGTAGGCCTGGGCAGAGGTGCCGGACTGCTGGAGGCTGGCATTCAAGGCCCTGAAGCCTTCGAGGTTTTCCCTCTCATGGTTGAAGACCTTCACGACCTTCTGGCCAGAGATCATCTCCTCGACGTAGCCATCAAGCTCTCCCAGAGTCTTCTGCTGCTTCGAGAAGAGGCGCTTCGAGCGCCTGCCGGAGAAGCGGATGTAGAAGAAGATCACAATGTCGCAGCCGACCGTGATGAACGTGAGCCTCCAGTCGAGGACGAAGAGGAGGATGAGCGTGCCCACCATCTGGATGCCGGCCTGCACCATGGCAGCGAAGCCGTTGTTCAGGGCTTCGGAGACGGTATCCACATCGTTCGTGAAGAAGCTCATCGCATCGCCTGTACGGGTACGGTCGAACCAGGAGAGCGGCAGGTGCTCCATATGCGCAAAGAGATCGCGGCGCATATCGAAGACGACCTTCTGCGCAGCCCTCACCATGATCTGCGTGTAGCCCACGGCAGAGGCGACGCCCAAAGCATAGATGACGGCCGTGAGCACGACGAGATTTACGAAGCGGCCGTACTCCCCTGCCGCCACAGCATTCACGACCGGCTTGATCATGTACGTGCCGAAGAGGTTGCCGGCACCTGCGATGGTCACGAGCACGGCGACAGCGAGCATCTGCATCTTTGCATGGCCCATGTATCCCAGAAGGATCCTGAGGGTATGCCGGAGGTTTTCGGGACGTGCCGGAGCTGCTCCTCTTCCTGCCATCTCATGCCTCCTTTCCGAGCAAGCCCTGCGAGTGGCAGAGTTCCTGATAGATCGGGTCTTTTGCCAGAAGCTCTTCGTGCGTGCCGAAGCCTTCGACCTTTCCGTCATCCAGGATCAAGATCTTGTCTGCCTCGGCCACAGATGCCACGCGCTGGGCAACGATGACCTTCGTGACATCGGTGAGCTCTGCGAGGTGCTTCCTGATCTCTGCATCTGTCGTCATGTCCACAGCGCTCGTGGAGTCGTCGAAGACCAGCACCTTCGGCTTCTTCAGGAGCGTGCGCGCGATGCAGAGGCGCTGGCGCTGGCCACCCGAGACATTGGAGCCTCCATGCCCCAGGTCTCCGTCAAGGCCGCCTATGCGCTCGAGGAATTCGTCTGCACAGGCAACCCGGCAGGCTTCGAGGAGCTCTGCATCCGTTGCCTCCTCATTGCCCCATTTCAGGTTCTCGCGCACCGTGCCGGTGAAGAGCACGTTCTTCTGGAGCACGATGCCAACAGCATCGCGCAGGGCCGGCAATGCATAGTCGCGCACATCGTGTCCCCCGACTTCGACTGTGCCTTCGGAGACATCGTAGAGGCGTGCCAGCAGCTGCACGAGGGAGCTCTTGCCGGAACCCGTGCCGCCAAGTATGCCCAGGGTCGTCCCCGCAGGGACCGCAAAGCTGATATGCGAGAGCACCGGCTTTTCCGCATCGGCTGCATACTGGAAGCTCACATCCCTGAACGCGATGCTGCCATCCTCTGCTTCCCTGATTGCTTGCCCTTCGGGCAGCTGCTTCAGGACTGGCGTCTCGCCCAGTACCTCGCTCACGCGGTGGATGCTCGTGAGCGCACGCGCCAGCAGCAGGAACACATTGGAGAACATGTTGAGCGAGTTCATGATCAGGAGCACGTAGCTCATGAAGCCGGTGAGCGCGCCCACCCCGAGCTCTCCTGCCAGGATGAGCTGGCCTCCGAACCACAGGAGCGCGACGCTCGTCACGTTCATCGCGAGCTGGAAGACCGGCAGGTTGAGGACGGCTGTAGAGAACGTATGCGTTGCCGCGCCGGCAAGCTTCCTGTTGACTTCGGCAAAGCGCTCCTCAGCCCAAGGCTCCCGCACGTAGGCCTTGATGGCACGTATTGCGACGAGGTTTTCCTCGAGGACGGAATTGAGCCGGTCCATCGAGGACTGGAGCTTCGCGAAGAGCGGCGCTGCATGCGAGACGATAAGGAAGAGCGCAAGCGCCAGGCAGGGCAGGACGACAACGAAGACGACCGCAAGCCGCGCGCTCATGGAGAAGGACAGAACAAGGCCCATAACAAGCATGACAGGGCTGCGCAGAAGCGGCCTGAAGCCCTGGACCAGCGCATTCTGTATCACCGTGATGTCGGTCGTGAGACGCGTCACCAGAGATGAGGTCTCGAACGAGTCGAGATTCGCGAACGAGAGCTTCTGGACATGGGCATAGGCCGCCTCGCGCAGATTCGCGCCGAATCCCATCGAGGCGATGGCGGAAAAGCGTGCATAGCCAAGGCCCAGCAGGCCCGCGATGACGGCAAGGGCGATCATCTCGGCCCCGACAAGGACGATGCCGTGCACATCCTGGGCGGGAATCTCCACATCCACCATCTGCGCCATCATGAACGGGATGAAGAGCTCGAGCGTCGCCTCCAGAAAGGCACAGACGGTCGCCGCAAGAAACGCCCGGCGGTAGGGCTTCAGGGCAGCGCCCACGATTCTGAGATCGTCCGCCCCTGCGCTTTGTGCCTTTCTGCCGGCAGTGGCTTCTCTAGGCACCATGCACCTCCTTCTTCGTCAGGCACGCGAAGCTGTCATGGATATGCGCGAGCCCCTTTGCAAGCGCCTGCCTCTCCTCTTCCGTGAGGCCGGAAAGCATGATGTCATCCGCTTCGTCGCAGGCTGCCTCCCAGACTGCAAGCGCTTCATGGCCTTTCTGGGTGAGCTCTGCCTGCCTCATGCGGGCATCGGACCCCTTGAAGATACGGACAAAGCCGCCTTTCAGCAGGGAGTCGAACATGCGCGACACGGCTGCACAGTCGATCTCGAAGAAGCGTGCGATATCGGACTGCGACGAAGGTCCGTGCACGGCAAGATAGCTCAGCACCTTCGGCTGTCCCGGGCCCAGGCCAGCATGGGCCACCTGTGCCCTCAGGTAGTTCGTCTGGGCATGATAGGCCCTGACCACCAGCATGTGCATATCGGTGAGGGTGCGGCCCTCCCGGAGCGCCTTGGCTCCCCTCTCATCTTCAGGCATTGCCAGCTCCACTCTTTGACATATCAATATTTTGCAAGGCAGAGCTTACTCTAGCCGTAACTAGCATGTCAGATTGAATGGGGCTTTACATAGAGTTGTCACAGAGCAAGCCGGGACCCCTGCGATGCAGATGGGTCCCGGCCTGGCAATTCTAAATCTGTCTATGTATCAGAGCTGCGAGGTCAGTCCACCATCGACATAGATGGTCTGCCCTGTGCAGTACGTGTTCTCCTCGGAAGCGAGAAGCAGCATCTGCGGGCAGAGCTCGGAAGGCGCGGCAATGCAGCGCAAAGACAAGCAGGCAGCCCCCGAAGGAACTGCCTGCCTCTTATGGCTTCTGTCTTTTCCAGTACCGTTACATCTTGAGTGCTGCGTGGAGCTGTGTCGCGATGTTCTCGACTGCAGGACCATAGATGACATGGATATGGGTATCGGACATCTTCTTCACGCCCATGCTGCCGGACTTCTTGAGCATATCCTCGTCGATGAGCGACATGTCCTTCACATCGACACGCAGGCGCGTGATGCAGTTGTTGATGTTGACGATATTGTCGACACCGCCCAGGCCTTCGACGATATAAGTAAGCTGCGGCGTCATGACTCCTTCGGCTACCTTTGCCTCGTTTGCCACCTCGGCCGAATCATCCGGTGCATCGATCGTGATGTGCTTTGCCGTGAGGTACTTGTAGAACACGAAGTAGTAGACACAGAAGTACACCGCACCGAGCGGAATGATCATGTACCACTTCGAGCCCGGCTGCAGGACGCCCCAGATGAAGAAGTCGATGATGCCGCCGCCTGTGCCGCCGATGGAGACGCCGAGCATGTGCGTCAGCATGAAGGAGAGGCCCGCCATCACGGAGTGGAAGGCATAGAGCACCGGTGCCACGAACAGGAACGAGAACTCGAGCGGCTCGGTGATGCCGGAGACGAAGGCCGTCACAGCGCCGGCGACCACAAGCGCCTTGACGCCGTCACGCTTGTTCTCGGGCGTGGAGCGGTAGATGGCAAGGGCAGCAGCGGGAAGGCCGAAGAGCATGAATGCGAACTTGCCCTCTGCAAGATAGCGGGTGTAATCGGACAGTGCTGCGGTGCCCATGGTGTCGACATACTGGTAGAAGATGTTGAGGCAGCCTTCTGTCCCGTTGAGCACGCCGCCGATCGAAGTCGTGCGGAAGAGCTGGTTGATGATGTGATGCAGGCCCGTCGGAATGAGGCCGCGCTCAGCCAGGCCAAAGAGGAAGACACCGAAGTTGCCAAGGTTCGCAATCGCTGTGCCCAGCGCCATGATGGCAATCGAGAGCGGAAGCCAAATGAAGGGCGAGAGAATGCCCAGGATGAGCATCGCGACGAAGACGACGATAGCGACAGAGCGCTTGCCGCCGTAGAAGGAGATGGCAACAGGGAGCTTCGTATCGATGAAGCGATCATGCAAGGCTGCTGCAAGGCAACCTACAAGGATGCCTCCGAAGGCAGACATGTTCGGTGCGCCTTCGACACCGAGCACGGTTGCCGTATCGAGCGAGCTGAAATCGAACAGGCCGCTCTTGACCATCGCCGCGCCCGCAGCGATGAACGTGTAATAGCCGACAAAGCCGGCGAATGCCGCGATCTCCTTGTCCTTCCTGGCAAGGCCGAGAGCAAGGCAGATGGCAAATAGCACAGGAATCTGTGCGTAGACCGCGTTTGCGACCGCTTTGATCGTAGCAAAGACAAATCCGACCGGCGCCGTTGGCGCAAAAGCCGGCACGGCTGCAATGACTGCATCCTTCGTCAGTGCACTCATGACACCCAGAAGCAGGCCGACCGCCGAGAGCGCTGCAATCGGCAGCATCAGGCTCTGGCCAAGTTTCGAGAGGTAATCCATGACACTGCCTCTCTGATTCTTCTCTCCCATGTTTCCCCCTTGTCGCACATGTCCCCTGTCATAGGAATGAAGCCTGCTGCTTCGCAGCATGCGGGCAGATCGGTCTGCGCCAGATGCTTGCCCCCAACCTGACGCAGACCGCTTCGCACGTCGTTTGATTCTGCGTGCCCTACTTGAGCTCTGGCCAGTAGTCCTTGTTCTCTTGGATCAGGACGTCGAGAATCTCGTGGGCCTTCTTCGTATCGTTCACGAGACGGTTGAGCGTCAGCGCTTCGAGTGCCTTCTGATAGCTATGCTCGAAATAGGCGTCGACGAGCAGCTTCTCGCAGGACACCTGCTGGACCAGGAGTCCGAGATAGAACTGCGGAATGTTGCCGACACCCATCGGGCGCGGACCATTGGCGGTAAGCTCGGCGACAACCTCGACCATTGCATCGTCCTGCATGTTGTCGATGAGGCCATTGTTCTCGGTGATGATGATGTAGCGGCGGCCCGTATTGTGAGCGATGGCAGACGCCACCTCGATCATCATCTCTGCGTGCGCATCGGAGTGGATGTCGACGATGCCTTTGGTCGTGCCGGCATCGATGCAGCGGTGGCACTCGCCGAACGCACGCTTCTCGCGGCCTTCGATGACCTCGTCTGCACGGGTCTTGTTGCCGGCAGCCATGCGCTCCTCGTTCAGATGCTGGAACTTGTAGAGCGGGTAGAGGTAGTACTGGTCATAGGTGTTGGGAAGATACTCAGGGTAGTCTTCCATCATCATCTTGACGTTGCCATAGGTCTCGAGCCAGGAAGGATCGCGCTGCTCTGCATCCTGCGGCAGGAAGCCCTTCTCATGGACAAGCTTGCGGATCTTGGGCATGAGGTCTTCGCCCGTCGGCTTGTAGTACATGTGGGTGAACCAGCCATAGTGGTTGAGGCCGAAGTAGACCGGCTCGAGGTCGTTCCAGTCAACGCCGAGCAGACGGCTGGTAGAGCGCACGACGTTCTCCGGCTGATCGCAGATGTTCAGGATCCGCTTGTCATCCGGGAATTCGCGGCGCAGTGCCTCTGCGACGATTGCTGCAGGATTCGAGTAGTTCAGGCACCAGGCATTGGGCGAATACTGGCGGATGGCATGGATTGCGTGGATCATGTCGCCGATGGAGCGCATGCCGTACGCCATGCCGCCGGCACCGACCGTCTCCTGGCCGATGATGCCGTGGTCGAAGCAGGTGTGCTCGTCCGACCAGCGGCCCTCGAGTCCGCCGGAGCGCATCTGCATGAAGATGAAGTCCATGCCCGTGTAGGCGGTCTTCTCATCCGTGGTGTAGCTGATCTCTGCATCCGGATACATCTCGCGGAACAGGATCTCTCCGAACTTGCCCACCGGCTCCTGGCGTGGGCCATCGATATCGAAGAGGACCAGCCTGCTGAGCGGGAAGTCCTTCTGGAGCCTCACGAAGCTCTTGAGGAAGCCCGGCGTATAGGTGCTTCCGCCACCGACGATGCATACGTTGTAACGCTTCTCTGCCATTGCATCCACCTCTCAGATAGATATGAGCAGGCATGCCACTGTCCTGCCGATCCGCATATCTGCGCAGGTACTTTGGGTCTTTTTTCTCTTCCCTGCGTGCACCATGAAGATAGCGCCTCGAGAATCGTCCAGAAGAGCCTGGAGCTGTTACAGAAACTCGTGCCATAATCTGTTACATGTTTCAGAATCAGAAACATTCTCATGCAGCTTCGGACCAAGAGGGGAGCAGAACATATGCCAGATGCCGCTGCATCCAGCTTCACATCAGCAGAGCTTGTCCTGCTGCGCTATATACAGTCCCATGCCCAGACGGTACCTGACCTGAGCGCAAGAGAGCTGGCAGCCAAAGCAGGATGCTCGGCCGCAACCGTAGTCAGGCTTTCACGCAAGCTTGGCTATTCGGGCTACACGGAGTACCGCTTCGCGCTCAGAAGGCAGAAGCATCCTGCCGTTTCTGCAGGAGCCCTGCCCAGGCGGGACATCCTTGCAGAGACAGCCGCGACCTCCCATCTCAACCAGGCAACAGATATCGAGCGCACAGCCGATCTGCTTGCCGAGCGCGATACCGTCATCCTTGTCGGCGGCGGCCTCACGCATACGGCCCTCGAGTATCTGCACCATTACCTCTTCTCGGCTTCCTGCCCCACGATCTGCATGCCGAATGACGAGCTCTCGCTTGATGCCATAGCAAGCGCCGGACCCGATGCGGTCGTGCTCTGCGCAAGCGTCTCGGGCACGGGATCGACGCTCTCCCTTGCAAGAGAGGCCCATAACCGTGGCCTCTTTGTCATAGGCATCACCAGCTCCCTCACGAGCGACCTTGTCACGTTCTGCGATATCTGCCTTCTGGCCACCAGTGCACCGAGGACGGACCGGCGCATTGCATCGCGTCTGGGCATCGTCGCTGTTGCGGACGAGATCGCCCGCACCTATTCCCATCGCCACCACACCGGCCAGGTCATCGAAAAGGAGGCACGCGCATGATCGAGGCATTCCGGGACGATATCCTCTCGACGCTCACGCCAGGCGAGCTCGATTTCCTCTACTTCGCAGAGCTGCACCTCACGGAGATTACGGGATGGAGCTTGGACCAGGCAGCCGCTGCAAGCTTCGCCTCTGCCCCTGTCATCGAGCGCGCATGCAAGAAGCTCCATCTGTCCGGCTATGCAGAGCTCCGCTTCCTGGTCAGAAACGAGCTGAAGGGACGCGCCATCGCCGCACAGGACGGCATTTCCAGCTACCGCGCCACAGCTGCGCAGGATGCACTGCTCAGAGAGGCACGTCTTACCCTGCGCGATCCGTCGATGGCGCTTCTGCCTCAGGCGGCAGCTGCCATCTGGAAGGCAGAGAGCCTTGTCCTCTTCGGGCGGGGACTGTCAGAGTTTCCAGCAGAGTATCTCTCCGAATACCTGGCACGCATCGGAAGGCCTTGCCGGCGCTACCTCGATCCGCCCTTTGTCTATCGCGATGCAGCAGCCTTCACGGACCGCGATGCTATCATCATCTTCTCGGCCGGTGGCCGCACCATACCGGTCGTGAAGGCCGCAGCGATAGCGAAGAAGAACAGGGCCACGATCATCTGCATCTGCTCTGACCGTGAGAGCCCGCTCTGCAAGATGGCAGGCATCGCCCTGCATGCAGCATCCGACACGCTCAGCATCAACCAGATCGATCTCAATTCCCGATTCACGCAGTTCGCCGTAGCTGATGCCCTCGTCGATGAGCTGCTGAGAGAAAAACCTGACCAAAAGGCTGGGGAAACCACAGCCAGCTAGGCGAGATTGCTCTCGATGGACTCATCCAGAAGCGCCATCTCGTCTGCCGTGAGCTCGAGCGTCGCAGCAGCGCAGTTCTCTTTCGCCCTCGCAGGAGATGAGCATCCCACAAGAGCTGTCGTCACGAACTCCTTCTGCATTGTCCAGGCAAGCGCTACCTGGGAGACGGGACGCCTATGCTTCGCTGCAACGGCATCCATATCGGAAAGAAGCTTCTGCACCTTCGAGAACAGGGGCTCCTTGAAGCCGGTATAGAACGTATAGCGGATATCCTTCTCCTCGAAGTGAGGAAGGGTCCTGAAGGCACCGGTCAGGATGCCGCCACCGAACGTTCCATACGTGAGCGTCGCCAGCCCCTTGTCGTGTGCCCACTTCATCGTCTCTTCATTCTGCCTGTCAAGCATCGAGTACCTGAGCTCGGCCGCATCGATCTTTGCATAGCGCATGCACTCCTCAAGCTGAGGAATGCTGACATTGCTGACGCCGATATGAGAGATCTTGCCCTCCTCCAGAAGGCCACTCAGCGTATCCATGGTCTCCTCGACCGGCACCTTCTCATCGGGATAGTGCATGAGATAGAGGTCGATATGGTCGGTTCTGAGCCTCTCGAGAGACCCCTCGATCTCGAGCAGGATGTCTTCCCTGGAGTCATCTATCTCGCGTGCACCGGTCTTGGCATTGCAATAGTCGCCGAACTTCGTGACAAGGAATGCCTTCTCGCGGTAGCCATCCTGAAGCGCCCTGCCGACAAGCTTCTCTGCAGCAGAGTCCATCCCATAGATCGGTGCCGTATCGATCACATTGACGCCTTCGTCGAGAAGCGTGCGCAGCGTCTCCACCGGACGCGCTTCATCAGCCCTTCCGAAGACGAGTCCATAGGCATTCTTCCCTGCCATGGACCAGGTGCCGGCCCCCAGAGAGGAGAGCCTTGTCCCAAGAGATGTGCATTCCGTATACCGCATATGCCGCTCCTCGTCCCGAATCCTGTTCTTTCTCTGCGGACCTGGCTGCACCGCAGAGCGTTGCTGCCATCTCGTCCTGGACAAGCATAGGCTTGAGAACTACGACAAGAAGGACCCCACAGGCCCTTATGCAAGGGAGACCCATGGTACGCCTCATATTCTCCGATCTGGACGACACGTTCCTCTCAGCAGACAAGACCATACCGGATGCAAACCGCGCCCTACTCGAAGAGGCATCCCGGCAAGACATCCAGTTTGTCCCCTGCACCGGCAGGAACATCAATGGCATACCTGCTTCCATTGCAGACTACGGCTGTGTCCACTATGCCGTCTGCTGCAACGGTGCCCTCGTCGCAGATCTCGATCGCGGCGAAGTGATTCATGAGGTGGACATCGAAAAAGAAGAGGTCCGCCGGCTCTTCCGTGCCCTCGAGGGCTTGCCCATAACATTCGACCTCTTCGCGGATGGCCATGTCCTGACCGCAGAGGACCGCTGGCGTTTCCTCGACGAGATTCCCGTGACCGAGCCCACCCGCATTCACATCAAAGAAGTCAGGACCTGCTATCCGGGAAGCGTCGAGGACATGATCGATGCAGCCAAAAACATCTGCCGCATCAACATCTTCTATCTCGACAACGACACAAGAGACAGGGTCTGGGAAGTCGTGGACTCGTTTTCCGACCTCATCAGGGCCTCTTCGCAGCCCTGCAACGTAGAAGTCACGAAGAACGGCGCAGACAAGGGAGCAGGGCTCCTCTGGCTGGCAGACCACCTGGGCGTGCCTGTGGAGGAGACCGTTGCCTTCGGCGACTCGAGCAACGATATCGCGATGCTCAAGGCAGCAGGAGACGGCGTGGCCGTGGCAAATGCACGGCCTGAATGTCTTGCCGCAGCAGACCATATTGCCCAGAGCAATGACAAAGGCGGCGTCGGCCTCTACATGGAAGAGCTCCTCCGGAGGCAGTAGGCCCGCCCCTGCACCTGCCAAAGAGCTCCGCCGTCCCACTAGGTCTGCCCAGGCAGATCCAGCTGCAGAGCAATGGGGGCTGCCGCAGCGATATGGCAGCCCCCATTTCCTTTGCCGGCCTCCAGCTACTTCTTCATGAGTCCCAGCCCGTCATGCCAGGCCGTGCCGACCTGTTCGCCGATTATACGGTAGCCGTTGACGGAAGGGTCGAAGATGATGGGACGAAGCTTGCCGAGATCGACATGGCCATCCGTAAGGATGCTTTCATCTGCCTGTTCCGCTACGACCTTGCCGATAAGCAGGCCATGCTCCTCGTCGAAGAGCTCGACCGTGCATTCGAGCGTGAGCGGATATTCCTCGATTACAGGAGCATCGACATGGGCGCTCTTGTGGACATGGACGCCAGCCTGCTCGATCTTGTTCACCTTGCTGCCTGTGGCAATGCCGAAATAGTCAGATATCTCGATGGTATCTGCCGTTCCGAATGAGACCGTAAAGGCACCGGTGGCCTTGAGGTTCTCTGTCGTCTTGTGCGTGCCCAGGAAGAAGGCAATCTCCCCTTCTCCGCACTGCACGCCCCAGGCAGCATTCATCGCATTCGGCACGCCGTTCTCGTCGTAGGTAGCGATGATATAGACGCCTTCTGGTGTCATGACCGACTTGTTTCCAGAAATCTCCATCATGCCCTCCTCTACATCCCGGCATCCTGCCGGGATAGCCCTTGCATCGGTCTCTTTCTACCCTTCGTGCCATCAGGACATCCATGCCCCGAAGTACGTTTCTGCCATAGATGCCAGACATATCAGGCAGACGTGCCCTTCTTGTGGGAGCTTGGAGGAATCAGTCCTGCAGTCTGCATAGAGCAGGGCTCTTCGGCAATATGTCTCCTGTAGCGGAGCAGGAGGAAGACCATGGGCAGCAGGAAGCACTCGGCACGTGCGAGAGAGCGGGAGGAGTTCCTCTCGGGCCTTGGCGGCATGGATGATGCCTTTGCCGCAGAAGAGGCACATCAGCGCGAAGCGGCAGACCAGAAGGAGGAAGCCCGCCTCATGAAGGCCTGCCTCTCGAAGCAGCGTTATGCAACGCGCGCAGAGGCAGAAGAGACCGCCCGCGCCTGTGCCCAGCACGGTACCTATGGCCTCGAAGTCTACCGCTGCCCCTACTGCAGGGGATGGCATCTGACATCGCATCCCTGGAAAAGATGAGGCATATATTGCTTCCATGCGATATGGCAAGACAGTCTTCCAGCATGCTTTCAGGCGTGCAGCGCATTGGATGCGAGACAGCAGTATTTCCGTTCAGATGAGGGCATCGGAGGATGAGCCGAATCCGGAGCCTCCTGTGCTGCCTGCTATCATGGGATGATCCAATCCAAGGAGCCACCATGCCGCACGAGCTTGTCCTGCCTGCCTATATCCTTGCTGTGAGCCTCATTGCCTTCGCAATCATGCTTTGCGATCTCGGACGTGACCGGAGGGGCAAAGACCCTCTTCCCTGGCCGCTCTGGGCTGCAGTCTCTGCCGCAGGAGGCGCCTTCGGCACGCTTGCTGCCTTTCTCGTGACCCGCACGCACATAGCGAAGGCAACGGTTGCGCGCTTCTTCTGCGGCCTTGCCTTCTCCATCCTCTGGGCCCTCATCCTGCTCCTTGCATCAGGCGCTGTCTCCTTCACGGCAGATGCCTTCTTCGCATCGCTTGCACGTGGCCACACGCCGCTTGCCATCTATCTCCTTGCTGCAAGCCTCGCAGACTTTGCCCTCTTCGCTATCGACAAGCACCAGGCAGAGCGCGGCGGCTCCCGCATCCCTGAAGCAGTCCTTCTGGGCATCGGCCTTGCCGGAGGAGCGCCGGGAGCGCTTGTCGGCATGTATCTTTTCCATCACAAGACAAGGAGGGCCTACTTCTGCTGGGGTCTCTGGCTCTTCCTTGCGATAGATGCCCTCCTCATCGTCTTATTTATGGCAGAAGGCATCCTCTAGACGAAAAGAGCCGCCCGAGGGCGGCTCTGCTGCACTGCCTGTGCGCCTTCCGCTTACCAGCTCACGGTCTCGGATGGCTTGCCGGCAAGCGAGGTGAATGTGGCAGTCGCATGCTTGAAGCAGAGCACGATCGTGTTGTCGTCGTTCTCGTCGTACATCTTCCTGAGTCCGGGATAGGCATCGAGCATGTGCTTTTTCGCCACGATGCGCTCGTCCGGCACCAGCTCTCCCTGTATGCGCCACCAGTCGGCACCCTTCCAGGCACAGACCTCCACCTCGGGATGGGCAACGATCTGCTTGTAGACTTCCTTCTTCTTGCCGGTCTGGATATAGAGCCTGCCTTCGAAGAGGTCTGCCGTACCGAAGGGGCGCACCTTCGGGTTTCCCTTCTTATCCACTGTCGCAAGCATATAGGTCGGTGCCGTATGCTTCAGGAACTCGTACACATCCTCGATCGTAGCCATAGCCATCCCTTCTCACGGATATGCGTCAGTTGTACACGGCAGAGACATCTGCCAGCACAGAAAACTTGCTTCATGCCGCAGCTGCCCCATCCCGTCAGATATGGCATGGGTGTTGAGCATGCTGTGCAGAGCAGCCGGCACGCCTCCAGAATTTCCCCGTACCCTGTGCAGGCAGTCGCACGCCTGGGGTATACTTCAATCAGTACCAGCGATGCCCGTATCTTCGGTGAAAAAGGTCTGCGGGCGGCGCAGTACTAACTGACTAGACGGCCCGGATGCAACCGGGCCGTTTTCGTCTCTGCACTATCCGTTCAATGCTTATGCTCCCCAGCACGTCTCCTCACCTCCTCGACGAGGTCGAGTGCGGATCGGATGAGGCCCTCCACGAGCACGAGGGCCTGAAGGACTTCAAGGATTCCCTTCAAGAGCAGATGAAGTTCGTCCATAGGCAACACCTCCAAAGATCGAGGCGCCGCCCGCATCCGGACATCGCTGGTCTATCCATCTTGACAGGGAATGCCATGTGACTGCAACAGATGTTCAATATCTATTTCTGAATTCTACCTGCTAGATGCATGTGTTTGATATCTGATAGATAATTGTTTGATTTTCGAATACACCGCCAGAGGCAACCGTGTCTTTTTGACAGCTCAGAAACTGGCAATTTCCAAGAAAATGGGCGGAGCTGGCTGGCAGCTCCGCCCCGATTGCATTTCACTCTATGAGAAGGACGCTTATTACAGCACCTTCGAGAGGAAGCTCTTCGTGCGCTCGTTCTGGGGATGGTCCATGACCTGTTCGGGTGTGCCCTCTTCGACAATGACGCCGCCGTCGATGAAGATGACACGGTCGGCCACGTCGTGGGCAAAGCCCATCTCGTGCGTGACCACGAGCATCGTCATTCCCGAATCGGCAAGCTCGCGCATAACGTCCAAGACCTCATGCACCATCTCAGGGTCGAGGGCGCTTGTCGGCTCGTCGAAGAGCATGATGTCGGGATCCATAGCAAGGGCGCGGGCAATGGCGACACGCTGCTGCTGGCCGCCGGAAAGGCTTTTCGGCATTGCGTCGATCTTGTCTGCGAGGCCGACACGCGTGAGCAGCCGCTCTGCGTCCTTGTCTGCCTCTTCCTGGGTCTTGAGCTTGAGCTCGACCGGCGCGAACGTGACATTCTTCTTCACCGAGTAGTGCGGGAAGAGGTTGAACTGCTGGAAGACCATGCCGACATGGCGGCGGATGAGGTCGACATTGGCGCCCTTGGCCGTGATGGACTCGCCGTCAATCGAGATGTCTCCGCCGGTAGGCTCCTCGAGCCTGTTGATGCAGCGCAGGAACGTGGACTTGCCGGAACCGGAGGGACCGATGATGCAGACGACCTCGCCTGGCTGGACCTCGAGGTCGATGCCGTTGAGGACGAGGTTGTCGCCGAATGCCTTCTTGAGCTGCGTGACTTTGATCTTGGGTTCAGACATCAGACATGCATCCTTTTCTCGATGGTGTGGGAGACGAGCATGAGAACGCTCGTGATGATCAGGAATACCACAGCGACCCACGTGTAGGTTGCGAACGATTCCATGGTACGCCCGACATAGATGCGTGCCTGGTACATGATTTCGCCCAGGCCGATTGCATAGAGGATCGTGGAGTCCTTGAGCGTGATGATGCACTGGTTCACGAGCGTCGGCAGGCAGATGCGCACTGCCTGCGGCAGGATGATCTTATGCATCGAGGTGGCATAGGAGACGCCGAGAGAACGCGATGCCTCCATCTGGCCTGCAGGAACTGCCTCGATCGAGCCTCTGAAGATCTCGGAGATATAGGCGCCAGCATTGAGCGTGAGCGTCAGGATGGATGCCGTGACGACGTCGATCCTGAAGTCGGAGCAGCCCATATACTGGATCAGCTGCGGCATAGCGAAGTAGAGATAGAAGGCCTGCACGAGCATCGGCGTGCCGCGGATGATCCAGATATAGAACTTTGCGATGCCTCTCAGCACCTTCACGTGCGAGATATGCATGAGGCAGACGAGGATGCCGACGAGCATAGCAATGACGAGCGAGATGATGGTCACCTGCAGCGTCGTTGCCAGGCCCGACATCAGCATCGGCCAGACATCGTTGAATGTCGTGGCGAGAGATTCAAAACCCATAAAGCTTCCTCCCTGTACCCTGTGGCTCAAGACAGCAAAGGGGCACCCGCACGAAGGCGGGCACCCATGATGTCATCTCTTGGCTGCCCGAAGCGGCACGCACTAGCCCTTCAGGTACTTGTTCACAATCGCGTCGTAGTCTCCGGAATCCTTCATCTTGGAGAGACCCTCGTTGAAGGCAGACAGAAGGTCGGAGTTCTTGCCCTTCATGACAGCGAAGCCATAGGGCGTGGAATAGTCGTCCTTCTCCTCCGTCACGATCTGGAGGCCATTGCCCTAGGTGATGCCGTAGGACATGACCGGGTAGTCCTCGAAGCAGGCAACAGAGTTGCCGGTCAGGACATCCTGGTACATGATTGAGGAATCATCAAAGTAGGTCAGCGTGAAGCCATACTTCGGAGCCAGGGACTCTGCGCAGGTCGCGCCCATCGTGCCGGTCTTGGCAGCGACCGTCTTGCCGTTCAGGTCCTCATAGCCGGTAATCGAGGAGCCGGACTTCACAGCCATGCAGACGTAGGAATCATAGTAGGGGTCTGAGAAGTCGTACTTCTGCTTGCGGGCATCGGTGATCGACATGCCGGCGATGACAGCATCTGCCTGGTTGGATTCGAGGGCTGCAACCGCGGCATCGAAGCCGAGCGAGTTCAGCTCATACTTGAAGCCGGTGAGCTCTGCTGCCTTGGCAAGGATATCGACATCGATACCGACAAAGTTGCCCGAGGCATCGGTGAACTCGAAGGGAGCAAAGGTCGTATCGGTCGCAACCGTATAGGAGCTCTTCGAGAAGCCGGAAGAGGAATCGGAACTCGAGCTCGACTGGGAGCTGCCGCACCCAGCAAGAGCAAGCCCCGTGGCAGCAAGCGTGCCCGAAGCGATACCGACGAATTGGCGGCGAGACATTGAATACGACATACCCTACCTCCCAGACGACCATTTCCCTGCGCATTGAGCAGACAAAGAACGGGAACCCGATGCACAGAGCCTTGAAGGATTTCTGCGCCCTTCAGTTCCGTATCTTAAATATTGAATATTTATCCATGATTGTTGAAATATTTTCACGAGGTTACCAGGCCGTAACTTCTTGGGAGGCAACGGAAACACTGTGTTCGTATGCAATGCCTGTTTGTTCCCATGCAGGCAGCAGCCTTGGGGCATGCAACAGGGACTTTTTCGGTGCGGCTGACGTGCTCTTTTCGTTTCCATTCCATATCGCCCTATTTCCTAGCAATGCAATAGGAATTCTTTCAGGCTACAATGATTGAACCAAATCTGTTCGACGGGAGGCAGTTTCATGAACAGCACGACACAGCACAGCAACTTCAGCGCATCTATGGGCCGCCGCAGCTTCCTCGCTCTTGCAGCAGGTATGGCAGCCCTGGCACCAGTAGCGCTCACTGCCTGCGGACAGACCCAGAGCCCAAGCTCTTCCAGCACCTCCACGGACAGCTCTTCGAGCTATGACATCTCCGGCAAGAAGCTCACCTTCGTCGGAGACAACGCGTTTGCGCCCTACCGCTACATCGAGATGCAGTCAGACGGCTCCCAGAAGACCGTCGGCCTCGATATCGCAATAGCAGATGAAATGGCATCGCGTCTTGGCTTCACGTATGACTTCGAGCCGCAGGAGTTTGCAGCGACGCTTGCCACGATCCAGAGCTCCGACACCTCGTTTACGATGGCAATGAGCTCGAATGCAGAGAGGCTCGAGACCTTTGACTTCACGCGCGGCTACTACGAGCCCCGTGTCGGCGTCCTCACGATGGGCGACAAGGTAGAGGATATCGACGGCCTCAAGGGCAAGAGCATTGCTTGCACGACCGGCACGGTCCAGAACAAGTTCGTGACGGCAGTCCTGCCTGATGCTGACGTGCACACCTATGACGGAGGAGACCAGTGCCTGCAGGAGGTCCTCGCCGGCAGGATCGATGCCTATGTCTGCGACGGCGCAGAGGGCCAGTCCATGGTCGATGCCAATCCCGGCCTCGTGCTGGGGCTGCTCGACCGCTCCGCGACCGAGGACTACGTCGGCGTCTACCGCCTCATGGCACAGAAGGATGCTCCTTTTGTCTCGGCACTCGACAGCTGCATCGCAGACATGCTCCAGGATGGTACGATCGATTCCTACATCAGCAAATATGTCGGTCCTGACTTCGTCTGGGGCGATGGCGGCTTCGCTGCTGCCGGCACCTCTACTGTCGGAGACAGCACCGGCGAATAGCACTCGGACGCAGGCATGAACTTCTCTGTCCTCAATCCCTATATGCCCATGTTCTGGAGCGGCCTTCTGACCACCGTCGAGGTGACAGGGGCCGCCCTTGTTCTTGCCTTTGCGCTAGGTGCCGTGATAGCGCTGCTGAAGGTCCTGCCGATACGCTGGCTCAGGGCGCTGCTCGACTTCTACACCTCGATCTTCCGGGGCATTCCCCTCATCGTCCTTCTCTTCATCGCCTACTTCGCGACGCCTCAGCTCACGGGCTACAAGATCACGATGTTTGCCGCGTCGGTGCTGACGCTCGGGCTCAATGGGTCTGCCACGGTATCAGAGACCCTGCGTGGCGGCATCCAGGGCGTCGACCGGGGACAATACGATGCGGCACGGGCTCTGGGCCTTCCGTATGGGAAGATGATGGCCAAGATCATATTGCCGGAGGCTTTGCGCTCCGTGGCTCCTGCCCTTGTGAACGAGGTCATCACGGTGCTCAAGAGCTCGTCTCTCGTCGCGACGATAGGACTTGCCGACATGATGCGCGCTGCAGAGTCCGTGCAGGCGCTCACCTACCGTGCCTTCGAGCCCTTCATCTTCGTCGCTGTCATCTATTACCTCATTGTCATGATCCTCGTCCGCATCTCAAAGAGACTCGAGAAGAAGCTCCGGGAAGCCTATTAGAGGAATGATATCTAAAGTCCCATGCCGCCACGAACCTTCAGGGTTTCGAGGCAGCGTCACGCCGATTGTCTGAATCCTGTTTTATAGGCGTCGCCGAGCGTCAGACATTTGCTGCAATGAAATACTTCTGCTATTTCATGGTGCAGCATGCATAGAGACTCATGACGTACCGGCACGATGACGGGACAGACCACTGCTTGTCTGCCCCGTTCAGCCAGGCATGTCTCAGTCTTCAGACTTGCCGATTTCTTTGGCCAGCTCAATGCCGATGAGATGTGGGATGCCGACAACAAGCGCATTGCCCATGCAGAAGGCCCTGTTTCCGTCAGTCATGCCGGTGTTCGTCCACCCCTTTGGGAAGCCCTGAAGCTGTTCCAGCTCTTCCGGGACAAGACGACGATATCGTCCATCTTCGGTCTGGATGATGTGCTTGAAGCGAGAGGGACCCTTGCCTCCCTCTCCCGTCAAGATGGTCCTCGACGGATTCGTCGGAAGGTCTGGAAATGCCATAGCCCCTTCGCTGTAGAAGTATTCATGTCCGGTCTTCTTGTCGACGCGGGGCTCGCGCTTGGCACCCTTGAGGTACTCCCACCTGGGAAGCTGCTTGTCCGGGATGTAGAACTCTTCCGGCACTTCGCTCTCCGGAACAAGCACATCGCCGAGTGTGGCATGTTTGCCCGCATACATTTCTTCGGGCTTGCAGGTGACTACCTCGTGTCCGACCATGACACCAGCTTCCATAAAAGGAGACATCTTGGAGCCTGCCTCGTTGAAGTGCTGCGTGGCATCGTAAGGATCTTCCGGTATGAGAATATGGCTGCGCTCCGACGCTTCACGCATCGGGAATGCCCTTGCCATGATTCCGTCGCCGAGCCTTGTTTCGAGATCCCAGGAGGCATTCCTCTCTGCATAGATGTAGATGCGCTTCCTGCGCTGCGGGAATCCGTATGCAGCGCTGTTGACGACACGCCACTCGACACTGTATCCAAGAGATGCAAGGCAGCTCAGAATGATTGCGAAGTCACGGCCACGCCGTGAGGCAGGACTCTTGAGCAGCCTGTCCACATTCTCGAAGAGGCAGTAGTGTGCATTGTCCCCATCCATGGCGAGCTGCACCTTGAGGAAACGGTAGATGTCCCACCACAGGACACCCTTCTTGCCCTCGATGCCGCCCGACTGGGAGAGCACCTGGCCGGTCTTTTGCTTTCTTCCCCGTTCCTTGAAATCGAGCACCTATGGTTGCCGAAGAGCAAGGCCTCGGTCTCCGCCTCCATCTTCTCTTAGGCGCGAAGATCCCTCGATAAGTCCTCGAGCGACAGCGAGGCGGCAGAGAGCGCCTCGTAGCGGGAAGGGCTTCTCGTCTTCTTTTGTGACGCAAAATCGGACACGCCTTCAATGAGCATGCCTGCGAACATCCTCGGCCCTCTTGAGCGCTGCCTGCTTCTGGGCCCTTTTCATCTCGGGTCCCTGACGCAGGGAGCGCTTTGTCCGGGAGGCAGGGCCTCCTTCGGCCTCTCTGGCTCTGCATTCGCTCTTCTCGATGCCGGAGCCCGCCCGTACAAGGCGCACAATCTCCGCGCACACGAAGGAGAAGCGTCCTTCCCCATCGTCTTTTCCCGAGGAGCCGGATGGTCTCAGGCTCTCCGGGCAACTCTTCCCCATGCTATTCGGTCTGGAGAATGGAAGGGTGAAGTGGCGGCGCGAACTTCTTTTCAGTAAGAGTGGCCGGGCACATTTTTTGAACCCGGCGCGAAACGTGAGGTGCTCAACCCCGCTCTTTCGGCTTCAGACCGCACGTAAGCCTGTTTTCTGCAGACGGATGCAGATGGATGGACACCTGTCTGTTTTTGTCCCGCACTCTACGCAGCCTTGCGTACGCCGTCTCTGAACCGCATATAGAGCGGAAGGAACAGGAAGTCAACGGCAAGGGCGCCTGCAAGCACAAGGCCTCCTCCGACAAAGCCGAGCGATGCCGCACCGAGTCCATCGAGTGCCACCCCGCCCAAGGCTGTGCCCGCGCCGATGCCGAGATTGTAGAGGCCTGAGTAGGCAGCCATAGCGACAGAGGCATCTCTCGGGTCTGCAATCTCGATGATGAGTGCCTGGAAGGCGATACCGAAAGAGGTAAGGCCGAGGCTCCAGACCACGAGGTCCGCTGCCTCACCGATGACAGATGAGGATGCCGGAAGGAGCAGCAGGAGCGCAAGCGCGACCGCTGCTGTCGAGACCGCAAGATAGCTTCTCCTGTGTCCGTCATAGAACTTTCCGAAGAGCACCGAGGCAAGAAGGCCGGCAACGCCGAAGAGGATGAGGGCGCCTGTGATGCCTGAGGCCGAGAAGGCTGCCACGTCCCTGAGGTACGGCTCGATATATCCATAGGCGACATAGTGCCCTCCCGCAAGAAGCACGGTCACGCAGAAGAGCACGATGAGGGGCGCGCACGTTGCCAGATGCGGAAGGCGGGAAAGCGTGAAGCGCTCTACCTTGGGAAGCGAAGGGAAGACGCGGAAGAGGAAGGCAAGGTCGATGAGAGCCACGACGCCTACGAGCCCGAAGGTCATCCTCCAGCCCACAGCGAGGCCGACCGCACGTCCCAGCGGCATGCCGACAATCTGTGCAATCGAGGAACCCGTCGCCACGATGCTCATGGCCTGGGCCTCGTGGGCAGGACCTGCCACCTTCGAGGCACAGATCATGACAATCGACCAGAAGATGGCATGGGCCACGGCGACGACGAGACGGGCACAGATCAGGAAGGCATAGGTCGGTGCCAGGGCCGAGAGCACCTGTCCTGCCGCAAAGATGAGGACGACGGAGAGCAGGAGCTCCTTGAAGCCGAAGCGCGATGCCCATGCCATGAGCGGCAAGGACAGCACCGCGACACCTGCGGCATAGACCGAGATCATGAAGCCTGCCTGGGCATCGGTGAGAGCGAAGCTTGCCGCGATATCGGAAAGGAGGCCTACCGGCATGAACTCAGATGTATTGAAGACGAATGCTGCCACGACGAGGCCTATGAGCGCGAGCATCTGGCGGCGCTTGAGCGGAGCCCCTGTGACTGTCTGTTCCTCTGCCACTGGAAATCACCTTTCATGCAGTTCCTGAAGACCCAAACAGCATGGCAGACAGGAAGGTGTACTGAAATGCCAGCTGCAGAACAGCATCAAGGCAGCACAGCAGATGGCGCCGCTGTGAAGATGGTTTTGGCTCCTGCCAGGCATGCTAGGCTGACAGGGCTCATCCGATCAGAAAAGTGAGGCACATCTCTTGTCCAGCACTGTCCAAGCTTCCATCTCCCCTGTCCGCGCCCGTATCTGCCTGGCGCTCCTCGTCCTTCTGGGATTTTCCCTCGGCTGCTCCGAGTTCTCCGTCATCGGCATCGAGTCCGACCTGGCAGCCGACCTCAATGTGAGCCTTGCCACAGCAGGCCAGCTCATCAGTCTCTTTGCCCTCCCCTATGCGGTCATGACACCGGTGCTTGCACTCTCCTGCGGACGCTTCAAGAGATACAGCCTGCTTCTTGCCTATAGCCTCATCTTCTGTGCTGGCAACATCATCTCCGCCCTTGCCACCAGCTTCTCTGTCCTTCTGGTCTCCCGCATCCTTGTCGGCTCCGTCTCGGGCGCGCTTCTGGCCGTGGGCCTCACGTTCATCCCGGAGCTCACGACACCTGAGAAGAGCTCCTGGGCCCTCTCGCTTGTCTATGCGTCCTACTCCGTCGCAATGGTCGTCGCAACCTCTGCCGGCAAGTTCATAGCCGATGTCGCGAACTGGCATGTCTTCATGTACGGCGTGCTGGCCCTCGCTATCCTTACCTGCGCGCTCTGCCTCTGGTTCCTTCCGCGCCAGGGTGCGACCGACGAGCCTGCCACGTTCAGGGAGCAGGCATGCCTCTTCAAGGAGCCCCAGGTCATTGCTGCCATGCTGATCTTCGTCTTCGGCGAGGGTTCCGTCTACACGTTCTACGGCTACGTGACGCCCTACCTCGAGACCATCCTCGGCATGGACACGATTGCCGCTTCCACGACGCTCATGGCATACGGCGCCGTGACCTTCATCTCGAACCTCGCAGGCGGCTGGATCGACTCCCGCTTCAGCGTGCGCGCCCTGATCGTCACCTTCCTTGCGCAGGCTGCTGTCCTCATAGGCCTCTGGGCAGTCGGCGGAGCGACCGTCCCTGCCCTTGTCCTGATCTTTGCCCTCGCCCTCCTCATGTATCTGGCTTCCGTTCCCTGCGTCTCCCTCTTCATGCATGCTGCCCGCACGCGCCATCCAAAGGCCCTGACACTTGCAAGCTCCCTTGAGCCCATGTCCTTCAATGTCGGCATCTCCTTCGGCACGGCCGTAGGCGGCGCTGTCGTGACAGCCTCAGGCCTTTCCATGCTCGGCCTCGTGGGAGGTGCGCTCTCCGTTCTTGCCGCTGCAACAGCCGGCGTGACAGCTATGCTTGCAAGGAAGCATGCATAAAGAAAGGAAGCCACGATGGACGAGTATGGACAGGCGCTTCAGGACCTCGTGTCGGCAGCGCAGGAGATTGGCTACCCGAAGGAATTCGGCCTTGCGCTCGCGCAGTACGTGCGCGGCCCCAAGACGATGCTGCGCATGGCAGAATACCTGCGCCGCTGCCGTCCCCATTCCTTCGAGGAGGCAGCAGACGAGGCCGTGACGCTCGTCTCCGAGCGCAGCCGCTGGATTGAGGAAGAGCGCTCCGAGGAGGCCCAGGCTGCCTTCACGGCCTTCATGAACCGTCCGCGAGCGGAAGACGAGGTCGTTGACTGGACCGATGACTCCTGGCACGAGGTGACCGAGGCAGAGTTCTACGGGGATCCGGAAGAGATGGATGCTTTCGCCCAGGGCGAAGACGACGGAGCGGCAGAGGATGCCGGTCCCTACAACTGCGATTTCGATGACAGCATTCCCTGGTAGGGACTAGGCAAGCGAAGCCTGGAGCACCTTTGAGAGGTCGATATCGAGATCGACGTACCCATCGATCCCTGAGACCGTACCCTCTGCCGAGTACTGCCAGATCGCAAACGGGATGTCAGCCGACGGCAGGTCCGTATAGGACGCCAGCCAATAGCCATACTGCCAGAGCCCCGTATACTCCATATCCTGAAGGTCGTAGTAGTTGCCATAGAGCATGGCAGTCCTGCCTGAGGCAGCAATCCTGTCGCAGAAGGCTTTTGCCACGGCGAACATCTCGTCTGCGTTCATGCCAGAGATGCGTGCCCCATCAGATCCTGTCGGCTCGAAGTCGAAGACGACCGGATACACAAGCTGCGTGGCGCCAAGCTCCGAGAGCACGAAGTCTGCCTCTTCCTCGGCTTCCGCCACGGTCGTTGCCTGCGAGTAGAAGTAGACGCCGATGTTGAGGCCAGCCATCTGGGCACCGAGGAGGTTCTGCCTGAAGCGCTCGTCGAGCTGAATCGTGCCGGATTCGGTGCCGCGGTAGCCAAGACGGATGATTGCAAACGAGATGCCGTCTGCACGCACCTTGTGCCAGTCGATATCTCCCTGATGGGCCGACACATCGATGCCAGACCTGCTCTCCTCTGTGCCGGAGACCACATAGTGGAGCCTGCCATCGACACCACGGAGGAGGAAGTTCCAGTCATAGGGGCTCGTCTCGATAGCTTCGGCACTCGGAAGCTCTGCCCCATGGAATGTGCCCGAAACCGTCGGCTCGAAGATGAAGAGGCGGATGCCGACGGCGATGGCACAGACGATAGCGGCAATGATTGCCACAAGCTTCACGCGGTGGCGGATGAGCTCCTGCTTCTTCGTGAGCTTCTTCTTGCTCTTGCCGTCCTTCGCGCTCTTCGCATGCTTGGCAGAGCTGCCCTTCTTGGAAGAGGCGCTCTTGGCAGAAGAAGCGCTCTTGGAAGATGCCTTCCTGCCCTTTGCTACATGCTTTGCTGCATGCGTGCCTGCGCTCTTCTTCTCTGCCATTGCCTCCCCTTCCATGCTCTTCTGCGTCATCCCATCATAGCCGAGGTACGAGTCCAGGCCTGAAAAGCCATACGGTCACCTTGGAGCTCCCCTGTCCCGTTTTCTGCGCTTGCAGATGTGCCAGGCTTGGGGCTACGGATTTGCGTTACCATCGAAGTCTGAATGATTCCGGATTGGCCTTCGGGCCCCGCACGCTTGGAAGGATCCGCTCAATGAGCAAGAATTTTCTTTCACCGCTCCGCATCGAGGTCCTCTGCCTGACCCGCGTCGAGTTCACGGCAGAAGAGGAGATTCCCGATACCTATGATGCGAGCTTCACGCTCACGACCATCCCGCAGCCACTCGAGGAGGCCACAGAGGACGGCGAGGCGCTCTGGCGCATCGATGTGCCCCTGACGGTGAAGCTTGCCCTCACCGAGACCGGCAACCGCGACAAGGTCTATGCGCGCTCGACGCTTGAAGGCCACACCGTGGTCGCTGTCCCGAAGTCCGCTCTCGGCAAGGACGCCGATCCGGCAGAGGTGCTCCGCACCCAGGGCGTCATGGCGCTCTACTCGCACATGCGCTCGAACTTCGTGACGCTCACGGCGCAGACAGCACTCAATGGCTTCATCCTGCCTGCCATCGACCCCGTCGCCTTCATCCAGTCTGTACAGGAAGACAAGCCCGAGCAGAAGTGATCTTTGCCACAAAGCATGGAAAAGCATCGAGGCCGGAAGCATGCGCTTCTGGCCTCGTTTCTTCTCAGCGCTTCCTGTGTTTCTTCTGCTTCTTCGGCTCAGGCTCCTGCCTGTAGCGCTCATCTCCTGGCCCATAGGCTTCATAGAGCGAAGGCAGGCGTTCTGCCAGGTTCCTGGCCTCGATGGAGGCATGCTCGCAGAGTGCACGGGCACCCTCTTCGGAGTGCATCCTCTTCCTCATCCACTTCCAGGGAAGCATGGAGCCGACCCAGAAGCGGCCTGTGAAATGGAGCCCTTCGTCTGTCTTGTGGAAGAGGCCGATGAAGCGCGTATGCATCATGGCACCGCGGTTCGTGCCGATCTCTGCGCAGAGCGCATAGGGCACGCCTTCCTGGTGGAGCTTCTTCGGATCGAGCGCGCACTCTTCCGGATTCACGAAGCGGATGGCAGAAGCTGTACCCTCTTTGCCTACGCGCTCCGTCACATAGACCATGTTGTCCTGGAAATGGGGGCGCTCGGCGCGCTCGAAATAGGAGCTGTCCGACTCGCGGAAGAGGATCGTCTCATGCGATTCAGGATAGAGGGCACAGAAGCGCTCGTCCGCCTTGGGGCACCACCAGAAGAGCCAGCGCAGCATGTCAGGCGTGACGCCGGGAAGGCTTGAGGAGATGGCAATCTGCCATACTCCATCGTCGTCGAGCCTATATCCCGTCTCCTGGGCCAGGGCGGAGTCTTTCACCAAAGCCTCTGCCTTCCCCTCAGGCACCAATGTGATATGCGGATTCGCCAAGGCGCCTACGATCTCGAGCGGAAGCTCTGCGCTTGGACGCCCTTTCCATTCCTCGATGCTGTCCATCTCTTCTCGCTCCCTTCGCGCACATATAAGACCTACCCGAAGAAGGAGCCCGTAGCCAAAAAATCTCCGAAGCCCCAAAATGCTCCAAGAAGATGCCCTCCCAGCGGATGCTGGAAGGGCGCAGGCGGAAAAGGACAGGAAACGCAGGGCAGCTATTCCTGCGCCAGTGCATCCGAGATGGCAGAAGCTATTGTGTGCGCGTCCTCGCTCTCCCGGAGCATCGTGCGGAAGGCAGAATCCATCAGAAGGACAGCCGTCTTCGAAAGCAGACGGATATGCTCTTCCCTGTTTGCTTCAGGCACGAAGAGGGCAACCGCGATATCGACCGGCTTCTCATCGAAGGAAGGCCAGGGTACGGCGGTCTTGTTCTTCCAGACCATGACCGCAGGGCGTACAATCGTGGCGCTCTTGGCATGAGGCACGGCAAAGCCTTCGGTGAGACCGGTTGCACCGAGCTCTTCCCTTGCCAGGAAGGCCTGATAGGCTGCCTCGTCGTCTTTCACGATGCCCAGGGCCTCGGCCTGTGCGCAGAGCATGCGGAGCAGCTCATGGCGGCTTTCCGCTTCCCTGCCGAGCAATATCTGATTGTCGGATACGAAGTCCATGGGCTCCCCTTCCCGCAGCTTTCACTCATCTTCCTGACAAGCATACGGCAGATGGATGCCCATCTGTCCGAAAACTGCACTCAAGAGCGCGGCTTTCTGTGCGTGAGATGCCAGCCTCCGCAATAGGGACAGGCATAGACATAGAGCTGCGGCGCGTCCTTCTTGTGCGCACCATGGGCTGCAGCCTTCTTCGCCTCGACAGCCGTCGCATAGCGGCGCTTCCTTGCACAGGCACGGAACTCCTCCGGACTCTCATCCGGACGCCTTCCTGCCTGGGCAAGCCCCTGTGCCCTGCGCACGCTGCCTCTGCTGCTCCGCTGTTCCATCGGCTCCCGTCCTCCTCATTGCATCGAATCCAGCATAGCCAAAGAGCAGCTATGTCTGCCTTTCTGTTTCTTTGCTGCACATAGTCCTTTCAAGGACAGAACACTGCCGTCTATGAAACCCGACACATGTTCAAAAGTTTATGCCTGGGTATATACAGCAATGCATTGCAGGCTCTGTCGCGCGTGCATGCGCATTTGGGAGGCACATCATGGGCATTGCTGCTGCATTCGCGGTTCCGCATCCGCCACTGATCATCCCCGAAGTCGGTCGGGGCGAAGAGAAGGGCATCCAGAAGACGATAGATGCCTACGAGGAAGTGGGCAGGCGCATCGCTGCCATAGCTCCTGACACGATAGTGATCTCCTCTCCCCATACCGTGATGTACCGGGACTACAACCACATCTCTCCGGGCAAGGGAGCACGTGGCTCCTTCGCTCAGTTCGGAGCACCGGAAGCACGCTACGAGATTGCCTACGACGAGGAATTCACGGACGAGCTCGACAGGCTTGCGCAGGAGCGCCACCTTTCTGCCGGCACCTCCTATGAGCAGGACAGCTCGCTCGACCATGCAACGATGATCCCGGTCCATTTCATCGAGCACCACTACAAGGGCGCGAAGTATGTGCGTGTCGGCCTCTCTGGCCTCTCCCCTGCTGCCCACTATGAGCTCGGCCAGGCCATCCAGGCAGCCGCAGAGAAGCTCGGACGCAAATGTGTCTTCGTCGCCTCGGGCGACCTCTCCCATAAGCTCAAGGCTGATGGGCCTTATGGATATGCAAAGGAAGGCCCCGAGTTCGACAAGGAGATCTGCGACATCTTCCAGACAGGAGACTTCCTGCGCCTGCTCACGATGGACCGGGGCTTTGCAGACCGTGCCGCAGAATGCGGTCTTCGGAGCTTCCAGATCATGGCAGGAGCGCTTGACGGCATCCCTGTCTCCTCAGAGCTTCTGTCCCACGAAGGCCCTTTCGGTGTCGGCTACGGCGTTGCCGCCTTCACGCCGACCTCCGACAAGCGCGACGAGAGCCGCTGCTTCCTCGAAGCGTACGAAGAAGCGCACACGGAGAAGATGCACGAGCGCAAGGAGCATGAGGACCCCTTCGTCCAGCTGGCAAGAAGGTCTCTCGAGACCTATGTGAAGACAGGAAAGCGCATCGCTCCTGATGCAAGCCTTCCAGCCGAGCTCACAGAGCCCCGCGCTGGATGCTTCGTCTCCTTGAAGGAGGACGGCGAGCTCAGAGGCTGCATCGGCACGATTGCACCGACCAGGGCCAACCTCGCCGAGGAGATCTGCGCCAACGCTATCTCTGCCGGCACGAGAGACCCGCGCTTCTCTGCCGTGAAGGAATCGGAGCTTCCCGAGCTTGTCTATTCGGTCGATGTGCTTGGAGACCCCGAGCCGATTGACAGCCTCTCTGAGCTCGACCCAAGGCGCTTCGGCGTCATCGTCTCGACGCCCGACGGCAGGCGCGGGCTCCTGCTGCCCGATCTTGACGGCATCGATACGCCAGAGGAGCAGGTGAAGATTGCAGCCCGCAAGGGCGGCATCAATCCGAAAGAGGAAGACGTCCAGCTCGAACGATTCGAAGTGGTGAGACACATCTGATGGAAGAGAAGCGAGAGAGCACTGTGACCTGTCCGGTCTGTCCGCATGCCTGCCATCTCAAGGAGGGACAGGCTGGATTCTGCCGTGCCCGTGCATGCCGAGACGGGAAGATCGTCTCTGAGAGCTACGGCAGGCTTACATCCATAGCGCTCGATCCGATAGAGAAGAAGCCGCTCTCCGACTTCATGCCTGGCACGACGGTGCTCTCCGTCGGCAGCTACGGCTGCAACCTGCGCTGCCCCTTCTGCCAGAACTGGCAGATCTCGCAGACCGGAGAAGGTGGCGTGCCCTGGAAGGAAGTCTCGCCGATAGAGCTTGTGGCTTCGGCGCAGAGGCTCCGGGAAGAAGGTCCCTTCGTCTCGGGCATTGCCTATACCTACAACGAGCCGCTTGTCAGCTGGGAGTATGTGCGCGACTGCAGCGTGCTGGCACATCAGGCAGGCCTCAAGAACATCCTTGTCTCGAATGGCTGCGCAAACGAGCCTATCATCCGCAAGCTTGCGCCCCTGATCGATGCGGCGAACATCGACCTCAAGGGACCAAGCCAGAAGTTCTACGACAACTGTGCCGGAGACTTCGCGACTGTCCAGAAGACAATCGAGATTCTGGCTGCGACGCCGACCTGCCACCTCGAGGTCACGACCCTGATCGTCCCCGGCATGAATGACAAGGACGAGGATGTGGAGAGCATCGCGAAGTGGCTCTCGGAGATCCCGACGGAAGGAGATCCCATCACGCTCCACATCACCCGCTTCTTCCCAAGATGGCATATGAACACGGACGAGCCGACGCCCGTGGAGACCGTCTACCATCTGGCAGATGTAGCGAAGAACTATCTCGACCGGGTCCGGTGCGGAAACGTCTGAAATCTGGCAGGAGCGAACATGAGGGAGGGCTGGCAGAACATATGTCAGCCCTCCCTCTTCGTGCCATACTGGAGAAGGACATAAGCCAGGAAGGAACGCTATGAGAAGCACGAAGATTGCCGATACCACGCGCGAGGAGCGCATCCAGATCGTCACAGAAGCCCTCTCCTGGGGAGATGACTGCGGCGACTGCTCGCTCGATGCCTGCGGCATCGACAAGTTCTATGAGCCGTATATCGAGGGAGAGATCGAGCTCGCCGAGCTCAACATGATGAAGGCGACGGAGCGCTACGAGCTCGGCATCGGCGACAGGTCCGAGATCGACGGCGGCTGCAGCTGGGCCTGATCAGGCTTCGTCTGCCTGCATGAGATGGGCCTCTCCCCAATCTTTGAGCTCCATCAGGATGGGAATGAGGGTGCGGGCACGCGGCGCGAGACGGTACTCGACCCGCACCGGCATCTCGTCGTACTGATGCCTCTCCACAAGGCCGTCTGCCTCGAGCTCCTTCAAGGATGAGGCAAGCATCGTGTTCGTGATACCAAAGACAAGCTTGCGGAGCTCGCCGTAGCGGAGCTCCTCTGACTGCGAGAGCGCAACGAGGAGCAGGATCTTCCACTTGCCGCCCACCGCGTCGAGGACACGCCTCAGAGCGCAGCCCGACCCCGTGATGCTTGCATCGGCGCTTGCAAAGCAGGGCGCCATCGACTTTCTCTCTGCCATGGTCAGTTTTTCCTTACCACATCAACTAAAACTGCGTACTTGCTCCGTATTTTATACCTCATACAATGGGTATCAATTAGAAGGCACGCACAGAGCGTGCATGAGACATGAAAGCAGGTATAGACGATGGAGTATCAGTTCACAGAAGAGAACTTCCAGAAAGAGGTCCTCGACAGCAAGGAGCCCGTCCTCGTCGACTTCTACGCAGACTGGTGCGGCCCCTGCCGTGCAATGATGCCGGTGGTCGAAGAGATCGCAAACGAGTATGAGGGCAAGCTCAAGGTCGGCAAGGTCAACTCCGACGAGCAGCCTGAACTCGCACAGGCCTTCAATGTCATGAGCATCCCGGCCTTCTTCATCCTGAAGGATGGCAAGGTCGTGGACCAGATGGTGGGCGGGATGCCGAAGGCAATGCTCAAGGGCCGCATCGACGCCCAGCTCTAAGTTCAGGATGCACCTGAGAGAGCTTGCGCCAGGAGAGCAGCTGGAGGATATCATCTCCAGCTCTCCCCTGGCGCTTCTTCAGTTCGGGACACAATCCTGCGCACCTTGCGGAGCGCTGCACCAGAAGATTGATTCCTGGCTTGACGAACGCAAAAAGACACCGGGGCATCTTCCGCTTGCAGCCGTCTACATCTCGCTCGACGAGCATCCGGCCCTGGCGGCCCAGGCAGATGTGCTCTCGGCCCCGACGCTTCGCTTCTACGCAGAAGGCCAGCTCTGGGCAGAGGCAAAAGGCTATTTCAGCCTCGAAGCGTTCCTTGCAAGGGCCGAGCGCGCAGAGCAGCTCCTGCAGGAAGGCACAGCCTCCCAGACCAGATAGGACGGCATGGCAGGCGCTTGTCCAAAAACCAGAGAAGCAGCCCAGAGATCGTTTCTGGGCTGCTTTTCCATCTCCAGAGGATGCTCTTGCAGCCGCCCGTCCGGGCCAGGCAGCCAGGTCCAGCTCTCAGTCAAGCGCCTTCAGGCTCTGCGCAAGCAATTCCAGATAGCGGCCGTGCGGAAAGCCGAGAACCACCTTTGTCTGGGGGTCCTTCCCGAGACGCCCCTTCTCGTCGACGACCGTCTCGCCGTAGGTAAGCTCGCCTCTGGTTTCCACGTCCACAAACCAGTCGGCCGTCTCGGCAGCCTCAGGATCAATCAGCACGGCAGCGGCAAGCGAATCGAAGACCGGCCATCCGCGCTCGGAGAGCGTATGCTCGGGCGTTCCAGGATAGAAGAAGAGCTGGCCTGCAAAGGCACCGATCCGGGGAGCGCACGTGGCCAGACGGGCAAAGTCTTCCCTTCTGAGCCGGTGGTCGTAGCCGACTTCAAGCCCCACCATCGAAAGCGGTGCGCCCGAAGAGAACACGATATGTGCCGCTTCGGGGTCGGTATGGATATTGAACTCGGCAGCAGGCGACGTATTGCCTCCGAAGCGCGAACCACCCATAAGGACAAGCCGCTTCATGAGACGGGGTGCTTCGGGATGCAGCCGGATGAGCAGTGCCAGATTCGTGAGCGGCCCTGTCGCCAGGATCTCGAGCTCATGCGGGTAGCGGCACAGCATCTGCCAGATGAGCTCGGCAGACGGCAGAGACGAGAGCGCGCCTTCTGCGTGGGGAAGCTCGGCAGCACCGAGCCCCCGCGGTCCCATGAGGCTTGCAGAAAGCCGCTCATAGGGTGCAAGGAGAGGTACAGATCCCTGAGCGACAGGGATATCGAGGCCGAGGTATGCGACAAGGTCGAGGGCATTGCGTGCCGTCACGTCTGCCGGCACATTGCCTGCCACGGTCGCAAGCGCCACCAGATCGATGTCAGGCTGCGCCGCAAGCATCATGAGGGCAAGCGCATCGTCGTTTCCCGGATCGGCATCCATCAGGACTTTTCTTACCATCCTCACGCCTCCCCTTCCGGCAGGACAAGATCGACCAGCTTTCCCTGGCGCACATCGACAAGACCCCGGTCGGTCACCTTGAGCGCCGGGCTTACCGGAAGCGCAATCGTGCAGAGCGACATGACCGGGTTGCTGTTGCCCCACCCCTGGTCTCTGAGGGCACGTGTCACGGCTGCAAGCCTTTCTGCTGCCAAAGGAAGCGGATCTTCCGTCAGGATGCCTGCTACCGGAAGCGGCATCTCTGCCACGATCTTGCTGCCGCGCACGACGACAAGGCCTCCCTGGCGTGCGATGACAGAATTCGCGGCAAGCACCATGTCCTCTTCATCCACGCCGACGACGAGCAGGTTGTGGTGGTCGTGCACCCAGGTCGAGGCAACGGCTCCTTCCTTGAGGCACGCGCCCGAAAGAAGGGCCGTGCCCGAAAGGCCCAGGTGATGGTGGCGCTCGAAGACGCGTGCCAGCGCAAGGCCGACTGTCCTCTTCCAGTCGATGCGGCCATCCTTCACAGGAAGCTCGCGGATCCGATCAGGCGTGAAGGTTGACCGCTCCTGTATCTCCATCGTGTGGACTCTGACGGCCGCGCCAGCGCCCTTGGGAGCCGAAAGCACGAAATCGTCCAGCGTCCGTGGCGCCAGATGGATGCTCTCGTAGTAGCGCTCGGGAAAGTCATGGCGGGACGAGGTGTCGGCAGAATCTCTGTCCACCCAGCAGCCGCGATGTATGACAGAAGCCACATGGAAGCCCTCAAGCGAATCGAGCACGACGAGGTCTGCCAGGCGTCCCGGAGCGATGCGCCCTCTGTCGCGCAGGTCCATGCGTACTGCAGGAGACGATGTGGCTGCGATGATAGCAGAGGCAGGGTCGAGGCCATACGAGATTGCCTGGCGCACGACCCGTGCAAGGTGATCGTGCTGGAGCTGGTCTGCCATCACATCGTCGGTCACGAAGCTCCAGAGCCCTGTGAGCTCGGGGTGCGCTGCCAGATACGCAATGTTTTCCTTTGTCACGGACTTGAGCTGCACCTCGACGAACATGCCCATCTCGAAGCGCTGGCGCATGCGCTCGGGCGTCTGCTCGCAATGGTCCGAGTCGATGCCGGCATAGAGGATGCGCGCAAGGTCGAGGCCCAGAAATGCCGGCACATGCCCCTCGATGATGGGCACCGTGCGGGATGCTTCGGCCGCCTTCACGACACGTGCGGCACGGGATTGGGGTTCGGAGATGACCGTACGGCAATCCATGACCTCACCGAGGCAGCGCACGCGGGGATTCTTCATAAGGAAAGAGATGTCTTCAGGGGTGACAGCAGCGCCGGCATCCTCGAGATCTGTCGAGGGAACGGAGCTCGGTGCCCCGAAGAAGACCTCGGCATGTTCCGGATCGTCTGCCGGCGCAAGCCGGATGAACTCCTCGATGCCCTCCGTGCCGAAGACATTGGCAATCTCATGGGGCTCCGCGATGCAGGTCGAGGTGCCATGCTGCAGGGCGGCCTTGAGGAACACCGGAGGCGTGACCATCGAGCTTTCGATATGCATATGGATATCGATGAGTCCCGGAATGACCCAGCGTCCGGAAAGGTCTGCGACCTCCTGGGGCTCGATCTGCTTCAAGACTTCCTCATCTGTGCCGGCATAGAGGATCCTGCCATCCAGGATTGCGACAGAAGCGGTGCGGAAGCAGCGGTAGGCGCTGTCGAAGACCTGTGCGCCCTGCAGCAGAAGATCTGCCTTCATAGGTAAGCTCCTAAGCGATCTTGTCGAGTCCCATCGTCTTGTCCACGACGATCATCACGATGATGGTGACGCCCATAAGAGCGGTCGATAGGGCAGCCACAGTAGGATCGAAGTGGTACTCGACGTAGTTCAGCATCGCGATGGGAAGAAGCGTCGTGCCCGGGCCAGACAGAAAGACCGACAATGGGACATTGTTGAAGGAATTGATCACAGACAGGATGCAGGCAGCAAGCATGCCCGACTTGATGTTCGGAAGCACGATGCCGGTGAGCATCTGCGTCCTTGTGGCGCCCAGCGAGAGAGCCGCCTCTTCGACCGAGACATCCACATTCTGGAGGGCAGAGGCGACATTGCGCATCACATAGGGGATGCACAGGAGCGTGTGTCCGACAAGGAGGCTTGCAAAGATCGGGAGATTGAAGAGGACCACGATGTAGCGCATGAGGACAAAGCCCATTACGATGCCAGGGATAAGGACAGGCGACTGGAAGATGACATTGATGGCAGCCTTGCCCGGGAATTCATGGCGGCTATAGGCATAGGCGGCAGGCACGCCAATCGCAAGGGCAAGCACGGTCGCAAGCGCTGCAATCTCGAGGCTCATGACGCAGGCAGGGACGAAGTCTCCCACCTTGAACATGTGGAAGAACCACTTCGTCGTGAAGCCCGTAATCGGGAACTGCAGGTACTCCTCCTTGCCGAACGAAGAGACAGCGATGACCACAAGCGGGCCTACCAGGAAGAGGTAGACCAGAGCGGTCAGGATGGCAACAAGAGTATGGTTTGTGCGGCGCTTCATGCTTCTCCCCTGCAAAGGCGTGCAATGACCTCCCGGCGCCCCTGCGAGGCGCCGGGAGCACGATGCGTGCTAGGCGTTCGTGTTGAGCTGGTTGTTCCACATGCTCTGCCACGTCGCCTTGTTCTCGATCAGCAGCTCGAGGTCCGGCAGCTGGATGGAGTTCACGACATCCTCGCCGTAGGTCATGCCCTTGGCCTCGTCCTCGGTGAGCTCGACATCCGGACGCGACGGCGCGTCGCCCGTCTGCGCATTGCGGGTCTGCTCGTCCTTGTCGAGGGTGTAGTTGATGAAGGCCTTGGCAAGATCGGCATTGGCGCTCTTTGCGCAGACATCGGTGACGTTCGTGGAACCCCAGGTGCCCTCGGTCGGATCGACCCAGACGAAGTCGTCGGATGCCTCCTGGATCGTCAGCGACGAGAAGTCGAGGATGACGGCACAGGAGACCTCGCCCTGATTGAACATGTTCACGACGTCGGAGGACTTGGTGTAGATCTTCACGAGGTTCGGCTTGAGCTCGGCAAGCTTGTCCATAGCAGCCTGGGCGTTGTCGGCCGTGAGCTCCTGGCCAAGCTGGCCGGCCGCGATGTTCAGCATCCACGGGCCTGCCGTCGTGGAGAAGTCGGGAATTGTAAGCTTTCCGGCAAGGTCGGACCTCCACAGATCTGCCCAGGATGTGATCGGCTCGGTGATGACGGACTTGTCATAGACGATGCCGAGACGGGTGAAGGTATAGGCCGGACCATAGCCTTCGCCGTTGGGCGTCTTTGCCTTGTCGTAGAGCGAATCATAGTTCGAAAGATCGCTCGGAGAGATCTTGGCAACGAGGCCGGCATCGATTGCCTGCTGCATGTAGTAGTCGGAGAGCTGGATGATATCGTAGGACTCCGGCTTCTGCTGGATCTTGGCAAGGCGGTCGCCGTTGTTGCCCTCCTCGACCGTGATCGTGCAGTTGAAGGCCTTCTCGAAGGGCTCGAAGACAAGCTCGCGCTTCTGGTCGGAGTTGAAGCCCCAGGTAGAGATCACCAGCTGGGCACCATTGGAATCGTAGGCACCCTCGATCGTGGCATCCGTGCCCTTCGAGCTGGCATCGGAATCAGAGTCCGTATCGCAGCCGGAGAGCGCAAGCGCAGAGCCTGCCAGAGCCGCAAGGCCGAGCATCGAGCGACGGGTCACCTGCGGATTCAGATTGTTGCTGTTCATTGTGTGCGGCATCCTTTCGTTTCCCTTGTCAGACCGGAAGCCTTCTCCCCTATTAGTGCTGCGGCTTCCGGATAAGAGCCATGCGTTCAGGCGGCAGCACAAGCGCCACCTTGTCCCCTACCTTGCCAGAGCCGTCCTCGACCCGGGCAACAAGCGTGCCAAGCGGCGTCGTGATGTTGTACTGATAGCGCCTGCCCAGGTAGGTCTTGACATCGATCGTGCCTGGAACAGAGTTTTTGGCCTGCGTGTCCCAAGACGCAAGCTCCACATCGTCCGAGCGCAGATAGGCAAGCGCTTCCGGAGCATCGAGCGGCTCTGCGGCCTCGATCTTCGTGCCGTCCTTGGCCTTCCAGAACCCATCCTCGCGTACCAGCTCGATGCGGTTGTCGAAGCCGACGAAGTTCATGACAAACTCGGTCTTAGGGTGCTGGTAGATGCGCTGCGGATCGTCCATCTGCTCGATGACGCCGTTGTTCATAATCGCGACCTCATCGGAGATAGCGAAGCACTCCTCCTGGTCATGCGTCACGTAGATGGTCGTGATGCCCAGCTCCTGCTGGATGCGGCGAATCTCGACACGCATCTTCACGCGGAGCTTTGCATCGAGGTTCGAGAGCGGCTCATCCATCAGAAGCAGGTCCGGCTTGATGACAAGAGCACGGGCAAGGGCGACACGCTGGCGCTGGCCACCGGAAAGCTCGCGCGGATAGCGCTTCTCGAGCCCTTCGAGATCGACGGTCTTGAGCATCTCGGGAACGCGCTCGGCAATCTCTGCCTTGCCGACGCCGCGCATCTTGAGGCCATAGGCCACATTGTCGAAGATCGTCATGTGCGGAAAGAGCGCATAGCTCTGGAACACGAAGCCGAAGTTGCGCTTGTTGGGGGGGATGCGGGTGATTTCCTTGCCGTCGAAGAGCACCTCGCCCGACCGGGGCTCAGAAAAGCCGGCAATCAGGCGCAGCGTCGTGGTCTTGCCGCAGCCCGAAGGGCCCAGCAAAGAAACGAGCTTTCCCTTCTCGATCGCGATGTTGTAGTGCTTCAGGATCATGTTGTCGCCGTAGCCGGCTGTGACATCCTTGAGTTCCAGAAGTGCCATGGGTCTCCCTAAACGTCCGAGAAATCTTGCTCCGAAAGCTGCAGCATCAGGCTGCTGCCGGATTGACCTTGCGGGCCAGCTTGCCGATAAGAAGCGTTGCGATGACCGCAATCACGATCATGATGATTGCGACCACAGAGGCTGCGGTCCAGTCATTGAGCGAGAGGCCGTCCTGATAGATCAGCGTCGCCAGCATGCGCGTATCGGAGCCGCCGAGGAGCTGAGGTGTCGTATAGGCAGTGAGGCTGCCGCAGAAGACGAGCACAGAGCCCGTGATGAGGCCCGGCACCGAAAGCGGGAACATGATGCGCCAGAAGCTCGTGGTACGGCTTGCACCAAGGCTGTTCGATGCGAGCATCAGGTCTTCGTCGATGTTCTCCATCACGCCCACCGTCGAGATGATCATCAGCGGAAGGAAAAGCTGCACCAGGCCGACGACAATCGAGAACTCGTTGTAGAGCATCGGAATGGGCGAAGAGATGATGCCAAGAGACTGCAGAAGCGTGTTGGCTGTGCCCTTCTTACCGAGAAGCACCATCCAGCTGAAGGAGCGCACGACTGGGCTTGTCATGAGCGGAAACAGCGTCATCGCAATGAAGAGGCTCTTCTTCTTCGCGACGCGTGCCACATAGTAGGCTGCCGGAAAGCCGAGCAGGATGCAGATGGCCACCGTGATCAGGGACAGCCTGATGGTCCGCCAGAAGACCTGCTGGAAATAGG
>OGYD01000142.1_pt1 | contig 57770 bp, 44 predicted proteins | sample 1576441 | NCBI WGS metagenome assembly OGYD01 (sample SAMEA3541537, study PRJEB24748) | human gut metagenome | biome: human gut; feature: human-associated habitat; material: faeces | place: China | collected 2012 | reverse complement strand
TACCTGTACCTGTCCCTTGTCATCTACCCAAGGTACACGGAACATTAATACTCTGTCAGGTTCTGTAATTCTTTCAAGAATTGCATTGCTTCTGTAAAGCTCCTCGTTAGCATCAACAACTGGTCTTAATGTGTTAAGAACCTCTGTTACAGCCTGTAAGAATTCTGGCTGATCTGCATTCTTCTTAGAAACTAATTCTAATACTTCATCAACATATCCCATAATCGTTTAACTCCTTTGATTTAATATTCGTACGCTTTAGTACGTTACCCAAGTGATATTATATTAATTTCACTTAATTTATGCAAGTTTTTTATGTGTTTGACATAATTAAATTGAACAAAAATGAATATTATTAAGTTTAATTAGGTTTATCTTTAATTTTCCGCTTTATTTTCTTTATATTATTAAGTAAAACATACAATACCAATATGTTTGTATACTGCATACAGGCATATTTTTACATTTTTCTATATTTAATACTCTATTTATTTATTTTTTTTTAGTAATATGTTATAGTATTTTTGTTATGTTAAGCTTTTAATTGAATATATTTCACATTTTTTAGCTTGACTTATACATTTATTCTATGAATACTAACAGGAGATAACATTATGTCAGGATTCTTTGACAAGACCAGAGAAGATATGCAATATATCTTCAAAAAGGGGAGCACTCTTTCCCAGAGTGAGAAGAAGCACAAGCTAAGAGCATGGGCGACAGTTATTGGTATCGCACTCGTTGTTGTTCAGCTTATATTCACTGTATTGACACTATTGAAGCTTTACAAACTTGATATTCTTCCACTCAAGTATATAGCAGCTATTGATGCCGTTCTTGTGCTTGTGGCAATATACGACTTCCTATCACAGTTTACTAAGACACATATTATAGGAAAAGTAATATCTGTACTTTTATCCGCTGTACTTTTATATACATTCCTTTTCACATCAAAGGTTGATACAACTCTTGATAAGATAAGCAGTAATGGTAATAACATACAGGAGATTACAGATGTAGTTGATGTAGTTGTATTAAAGAAGGATAAAGCACAGTCACTTTCTGATACTCTATCTTATACATTTGGTTATAATTCTACTGTAGATGCTGATGATAATCAGGATGCCATACAGAAGATTAACTTTAATAACAACGCTGACATCAAAACCAGGGAATATACAACCTGGGAAGATATCATTCCTGCATTAGAGGCTGGAACTGATATTCAGGCTATGCTTATTAATGACAACACATTGTCATCATTTGATGAGGAATATGAAGAATTCCTCGACTCAATAAGAATTGTAGGAACTATTGAACTTAAGAGAACTGTTGAATTAAGTGAGTCTGATAAGAAGGTCAATGAAGAACCTTTCGTTATATATATATCTGGTAACGATGAAGAAGGTAAGATAATGTCAACCGGACGAAGCGATGTCAACATTTTATGTGTCATCCACCCAATAACAAGACAAGTGCTTCTTATCACTACTCCAAGAGATGCCTATATCAACCTTACTAATCCAGGTACAGGTGCTCAGGGCTATGATAAGCTTACACATGCCGGACAATGGGGTATAGAGGGTTCTATACTAAACCTTCAGAATCTGTATGACCTTAATATTGATTACTATGTTAAGATTAACTTTACTGGCTGTGAGACAATTGTAGATGCTCTTGGTGGTGTAACCATCAATTCCTCTGTTGACTTTGTCAACGGACTTGAAGCAGCTCCAACAAGATATCACTATGTAATAGGTGACAATGAATGTAATGGTGAACAGACTTTAGCATTCTGCCGTGAAAGAAATGCTTTCTTAGATGGTGATTACCAAAGAGGCCGTAACCAGCTTTCAGCCCTTACAGCTATTATCAATAAGCTTACATCACCTGCAATACTTGCAAAGTACAGTGCATTACTTGATTCTGTAGGTGATATGCTCTACACTAATATGCCTGTATCAGATATTACATCACTTGTAAAAGGGCAGCTTGCCAACAGCCGTTCATGGAATATACAGACATACAGCACAGGTGCAGAACCTGACAGCAGACTATGCCAGCATTTCGGTTCTTATCGTTCTGTATCACTTCTTTATCAGGCTGATGTTGATATTGCCAAACAGCTTGCCAAGAAGATAATTAATGGTGATATATTCGATGCACAGGAATATTATGACGAAGAGATCAGCAAAGTTTCTAACCCAACTGGTTTGATGTCTTTACCTAATACTTCAAAATCATCAAGCACTAACAAAGAAGAAACTTCTGCTGCCACATCAACTAAGAGTTCATCAACAACTAAGCAGCAGCAGACTACAACTAAAGCAACTGCCGCTCCTACAAAAGCCGCACCAACTACAGCCGCTCCTACACAGGCCCCTGCTCCTGATAACAATAACAACAATAACAACAATAACAACAATAACAACAATAATAACAATAATAACAATAACAACAGTAATAACAATAATAACAGTAATAACAGTAACAGCAATAACAGCAATAATACCGGCAGTAACGACAATAAGACAGAAGCTACAACAGCTCCTACACAGGTCCCTGAAAAGGCAGATATCAATTCCAATGCTAATCAGGCTGTGGCTAATTAACTATCAAATATTGCTCAAAATACTATTAATAAAACAATATTAACAATAATACTATCAAATATTAAAAAAGGCTTCACATTATGTATATCGTAATGCGAAGCCTTTTTTGACATTTTAAATAGTTATTAAATTAATACGTCAATTAACTGTTTATATTATTATATGTTATTTACGACATAACCAGCCACCTACTTATTGGCGTGTTCTCCATACTTGCCATAGTATTTGCCATAATACTTACCATAGTATTTGTTATCGTCCATATCGACCTTATTAAGTACCACTCCAAGAAGCTTGCAGTCTGTCTTTTTAATCTGCTCCAGACCCTTCTGGGCGTATTTGTAGCTTACATCATTAGCCGCCATTACATAGGCAACTCCGTCACACTCCTGTGCCACTATGGCACTGTCTATTACACTTCCTATAGGTGGTGTATCAATTATTATATAATCATACAAATCCCTTAATACTTTTATAAGTGTCTTAAACACCTTATTGCCAAGAAGCTCTGTAGGATTAGGTGGCACCGGACCAGAAAATACTACATTAAAATTCTCAACATTAGTTGCATACATAACTTCTTCAAATTTATTAATTCCTGATAAGAAATGTGTAAGTCCCTTAACAGACGTATTAATCTTATAACGTCCTACAAGCACCGACTTCCTTAAATCCGCATCAATAAATATAACCTTCTTGCCTGCTTCTGCAAGTGATACCGCAAGATTAAATGATACAGTAGATTTACCTTCTCCCGGTGTCGTACTTGTGAGCATAATAACCTTGATATCCGAACCGCAAAGCTGGATATTCGTTCTTAAATTCTTATATGCCTCATTAGCCCTGTAATCAAGCTTTCTTAATCGTTCTATATTGATAGTCTGCATATTATCTTTTCACCTGACTTTTACTTTTTATTCTTGTTCTTTTTGTTCTTCCTGCTCTTTTTCTTGTTCTTTGGCAAGCCATCATCCATTTCTTCTGAAATTGGAATAACTGCAAGTGTACTGAGGTCAAAATATTTCTCCACATCTTCTGTAGTCTTTACAGTATCATCTAACATTGACTTTATTACTATAACCGCCGCTGACAGCACAAGACCTGCAAGAGCACCTATAATTGTCCATTTCTGGACAACAGCAAATGCTGGTGTCTCTGATAATGAGCCTTCCTCAATAACATTTACCTGTTCAATCTTCATAATATCACATATCTTCTGTGATGATACTTTAGCCACACAGTCAGCTATCTTCTTAGCCTGATAAGGATCATCACTAACAACTGTTATCTGCAATACACGTGTATCCGAAGGTGTATCAACAGATATGCTTGAAGCAAGCTGTGAGGCTTTCATATCAAGCTTTAATTCCTTGATAACCTCATTCATAACCGGAGCACTTGTTACAAGTATCTTATAATCTTTCGTAAGCTGTGTAGATAACTGGACATCTGATAAAGTAGTCGCACTGTCGTTAGCCCTGTTTAATACATACAGCTTGGTTTCTGACTCATACTGTGGTGTTATAAAAAACTTTGCCACAAGAAATGCACCAAGTCCCACTATTATGCCTGTTGCAATAATAACCATTATCTTATCCCATAATATAGATAAAATATGTCCAATATCAATTTCTATTTCTTCATTCTGAACATTATCTCTTCCCATTGTCAATCTCCATAATTATTTATCACTTAATCACTCTAAGCATTTAATATAAATCTTTTAATTATATCGGCAACTCCCGATTCATCATTAGATGGTGCGATATAGTCTGCATACTTTTTCACTTCTTCATACGCATTATCCATAACAGCCGCAACACCTGCTATCTTTAACATTGGTATATCATTCATTCCATCTCCACAGGCTATAAGCTCATCTTCTTTGATAGACAGCTTACCTAATAACTGCTGTAATGATTTATCTTTGGCAACCCCCTTTGGTACTACCTCAAGGAAATAATCTTCTGAATAAAATGCATCAAGCACGTCAGAATAATGCTCTAATAAAGCTTCCTGCACTGGCACAAGCTTATCGTGTCTTCCTACAACAAGGAACTTATTAACTGGATAATCTACATATTTCTTTAAATCATCTGTCTTAATTATTGTTGTATTATTGCAAAATGCTTCTTTTAACACATACTCATCATCGTCACTCTCTGCTACTATCTTTCCATCCGAATATGTAAGTGCATACACGTCATTAGCTCTTGCATAATCACATATATCGTCTATACACTGCCTTGGAAGCTCGTGGCTTACAATTACATCTCCATTAAGGCAGTTAATTATCTCACCACCATTATAAGCTAATATATATCCGCCTCTCTTATCTAACTCCAGCTCATCTGCTATCGGTGTTATCCCAAATAATGGACGTCCTGAAGCCAGTATAACTGTAACATCTTTATCAATTGCAGCCCATACAGCCTCCTTATTAGCCTCCGGAAGCTTCTTATTATGGTCTGTGAGTGTTCCGTCAAGATCGAGTGCAATCGCTTTATATTTCATTGTTAAATACCTGTCCTTTATAATTCTTATATAGGTGTCGGGGATACTTCCCTTACATATGCCAATTAATTGCTTCACTGTTACATCACCCTGTAATTCCTGACAATATATCCGCATACATAATCACTTTATCATATACACTTAATAATTACAATAAGCTAAGCCTTAAGCTTTTATTAACTTATCCTCATCTGGTCAAACGCACCTGCTATATTCAATCTGCCATAGCCATATTCAACATTTGGATAAGCAATATCCCCCGGTCGGTCTGCTCCCCTTATTATATATGACTTAATCTCGCTATTACTTATAACTGATCTGTTATTGTTAGTAACTCCCCAGCTAAAAAATAATGCCGCTGCCCCTGCAACGTGTGCCGCAGCAATGCTTGTTCCTGATCTAACTGTATAGCCTCTTACGCCTCCAACACCATACACATTAACTCCTGGTGCTGCTATATCAGGCTTAACCCTGTTATCCGCCGTATAACCCCTGCTGCTGTTCACGTCGCTTCCGTTGGTATTATGATTATATGCACCAACAGTAATAAGCCTTAAACCGCTGGCAGGCTCTACAAGCGTTACATCAGCATCTGAATTAAGAAAATAGGCATCACAGTCCATAAGCTCTTTTAAAGTTATCCACGCATTAAAATATCCAGGAAGATTAGTAAGACTATATACATCTATCTTCCACAGTCCCTCTGCCGGACGTTCAAATCTCATAAATATAACTTCCTGCCCTGCAACAGTTTCTGTAATCTGATAATCAACATATATCCTTGAATTCTCCAAAAGAAATGAATATTGTGTACTTGAGCCTATCCTTGCTGGTATTCTTGGAATAATCTCGCCTGTTGGTGATATTATTGATACCGACAGTACATCAAGACTTTTTGCCCATATTTCAAGCACAAAGCCTTTTCCACGCCTCTCAACATTTATCTCCATTTCCTTATATTCAGGAACAACAGAAGCGTAACCGCTAAAATGTGTCCTTTTGACTGCCTCATTGCCAGCAGGAACAACAACACATGTATTAACGTGCATTGTAAGTGAATCAAGAACATTTGATAAAGGACTTCCGCCAGTTCTTGAGCCCAGACCACTACCCAGTCCCATATATATGACAAGAGGCATTTTCTTTAACCCGGCATAATCCTTTAGAAATCTTGCGGCAAGCATAATATCCGTTTCCTCAAAACACACTGCATCATCCCTTATGTAGAAGTAATCCCTTAAATATTTCTTTGCATTTTTTAATCTTACACATACTATGCTTGCCTCTGGTGCAACACCTATGTAATCATCAATTTTTCTTGAAGCAATTACTCCAGCCATAAATGTTCCGTGCCCTGTAATATCGGTTGTTCCCACATAATCGTAAGGATTTAGTCCATTACGGTATGCTTCAAGCGCTGTATTAATCTCTTCCTGTTCATATATACGACCATAATTAACATATAAATTCTGCCTGTACTCAAGGGTCTGATCCCATATAGCCATAATACGCGTATTACCAGCCGTATCACAGAAGTTCTCACTAAGATAATCAATTCCTGTGTCTATTATCCCCACGATAACACCCTGCCCTTTTGAATTTAAAAAAGGCTGGCTTGTTATGTTGGTGGCATTTACCGCATCAATGCTTGATGTATCCATAAGCCCATACAACTTGGGAATTGTATAATATCCCAAGTCACTTATATTAAAATCCCTGTCATCCGGAAGCCTGCTATGTGCAACAAGCCATTGGTCATCAACCTTCTGTATACATACATCAGGGTTGCTTTGAAGCATCTTATTAATTCCCGGAAGATTGACAACTATATAATCATATATATCCTCATCTGTTATCATTTCACTGCATAAAGGCATAAAAAAATGTCCTTAAAGATAATCTTTAAGGACATTATATGATTAATATTTTATAATAATACTAATATACTGACATACTGACATATACATAATAACTTCTGCAAAATAACATCAGCAGAATATCTTGTGCATAATGGCTTGTGAAACTGACAGCATTAAGCTTCTGCATTATTCATTGGAAGTCTTTCCTGTCCACGCATCATAATAAGCGGTGTGCCCTTCTTCTCGATGTAATCTGCTGTTATTGTGACACTTCCGATATTATCATCTTTAGGAATTTCATACATTATATCAAGCATATATTCTTCTATTATAGACCTTAATGCTCTTGCTCCTGTATCTTTTTCCATAGCTTTCTTTGCAATCTGTCTTAAAGCATCATCATCAAATTCAAGCTTAACCTCATCAAGTTCTAATAACTTCTGATACTGCTTAAGTATTGCATTCTTAGGCTCTTTCATAATCTTAACAAGCATATCCTCTGTAAGACCCTCTAAAGAGAATACTATAGGAAGTCGTCCTAAGAATTCAGGAATCATACCAAATTCCCTTAAATCCTCTAATTCAACCTTTGATAATATATTCTTGTCATTATCATATTTATCTTTAAGGTCTGAGTTAAAACCTATTGATGACTGCTTATTAAGTCTTGCCTTTATTATATTCTCAAGGTCTGGAAATGCACCACCGCATATAAATAATATGTTGCGTGTGTTAACTGTAACCTGCGGAACCATAGCATTTTTGCTTGTAGCACCTACTGGAACTTCTATATCACTTCCCTCAAGAAGCTTTAACATTCCCTGCTGTACAGATTCACCGCTTACATCACGGCTTCTTGTTTCTTTCTTCTTGGCAATCTTATCTATCTCATCAATAAATATAATGCCTCTTTCTGCCTTCTCCACGTCATTATCTGCTGCCTGTAAAAGCTTTGATACAACGCTCTCTATATCATCACCTATATAGCCAGCTTCGGTAAGTGAAGTAGCATCTGTAATTGCAAGAGGTACTTTTAAAAGTCTTGCCAGTGTCTTTACAAGATAAGTCTTTCCGCTTCCTGTAGGTCCTATCATAAGCATATTAGACTTTTCAATCTCAATATCGTCCATAGTTCCTGTGGCAACTCTCTTATAATGATTGTATACAGCAACTGACATAACCTTCTTGGCATAGTCCTGACCTATTACATATTCATCTAACATTGCCTTTATCTGATGAGGTGCTGGAAGATTATCCAAATCAAGTGTATCGTCCTTTTCCTTATCTGTAGGCTTGTTATTATCTTCTTTCTTTTTCTTGACTTTCTGCCTGTTGGAAATGTCATTACCCATCATATTAAAGCCGCCGAACATTCCCATATTAGGCATATTATTCATAAGGTCATCATAATTGATATCACTGTTATTAATTGTATCAAAGGTCTTCTGCATACAATCTGCACATACACATAAACCACCTGGCATATTAATCATTTTACCAGCCTTAGACTCTGACCTTCTGCATATATAACACACCTTTTCGTATTCATCTGTGTTAGCAGTTGTATTGTTCTCATTATTATTATCGTTGTTACTCATTTAATCCTCAATTCTGTGTTACGAGGCTTATTAGTTCTTCTTTCCTAATGTAACCTCCACACTCTTTAGTACATATTCACTACCTTCAAGATGATAGTAGTCAACCTTTACTGTCTCTCCTGCTGAATAATACTGCAGAAGTGACTGTAAGCCTGACATTGTTGATATTGACTGGTCATCAAAACCGACAATTATATCGTAAGCTGAAAGTCCTGCCTTCTCTGCTGCTGAGCCAGATGCTACTGTACGAACCATTATACCCTGTGGGTAACCATACATAGAAGCATATGTGCTTGTTATATCTATAGCAGCAATACCAAGATATCCAGCATTATCTGAATCTACCTTCTGTCTTGTCTGCTTGCTCATAAGTGAGCTTATAAGTTCCTTAACATTAGATACAGGTATTGAATATGCCATACCCTCAACACCATCTGATGATGTCTTAGCAAAGTTAATAGCAATTACCTTGCCGCTTGCATTAAGAAGTGCTCCACCACTATTACCTGAGTTAATAGCTGCGTTAGTCATTATAAGTCCTGAAAATGTAACATTGTTAACTGTTATTGATCTGTCAAGGGCACTTATAATACCATTAGTAACTGACTGTCCTTCTCCAAGTGCATTACCAATTGCCACTACCTGCTGGCCTACTGCAATTGTATCAGAATCTGCAAGTTCTGCAATAGCTATTTTACTTATTGTGTCAGACGGAATATCTGATAATGATACAGCAACTACTGCTATATCCTGATCTGACTTAGAACCCTTTACCGTTGCACTTACTGACTGGTCATCCACAAATACACATTTTAAGTTGGATACATTATCTACAACATGTGCATTAGTTACAATAAGAAGCTCTGTATCATTCTTACCAACAATAATACCAGTTCCACTTGTTGAAGCCTCGTACTGCTGCTGTCCCCAGCCATACATTGAAGATGAACTGCTTACTGTAGTTGTACCATTAAGGGCAACCATAGCCGGAAGTGCTGCCTGTGCCACACTTTCTACATTCATTGATGAATATTGTGAAAGATTAGTATCTCCATTAGCATTAATATCATCGCTTGTAACTTTATCAATATTGCTTGTCACAGTTGAAATTGTATAGTTCTTAGTATCATTACCACCTAAATATTTCTTCTCAATATGATAAGTTCCATACATTGCTGAACCAGCTACAACACCAAATACCACTGCTGCAAGCACACCACTTATATACTTCTTAGCCGTGGAATTCTTAGAAAACCAATTGTTAAATGACTTCTTTCTTGCTTCCTTCTTAGCCTGCTTAGCTGCTCTTTGTGCATTCCTATAAGAATTATTCTGATCACTGCCTATATTATTATTAACATATGAATATCTATAGGTTGAATTACTGTTATCTGATGCATTATGAAAGCCTGTATTAGCACCATTATTATATGCTGTGTTATTATATCCGGCATTAGTTCCTGTGCTATTGTATGATGTATTAGCACCATACTGTGAATTATTCATACCACCCTGATTATATCCATAACCATTATAGCCATAATTATTACTTCCGTTAGAATATTGGTTCTGTCCATTATTCATGCCAGCACCACCTGCACTGTTCTGATTATAACCTGTGTTATGGCTGTATGTTGTATATCCATTTGTTCCTGTACTCTGATTATTATTAGGCTCTCCATTCTCATAATTCCTAGAATTATTATCAGAATTATTGTTCATATAATCGTTATCTTCATTATTATACATATCCAAACACTCCTTACTTATGTCATTTCAACGAAAAAATGAACACATTTCGTTGTTGATACTGTTAGTATATTCACGAAATGTGTTCATATTGTGTATTACTTGTTAAGAAAATCTGAACTTATATAATTATGCTATGTAAAACATATCCATCAAATAATACTTACTGATTACTGCCCAACAAGCTCCATAACAGCTTTCTTTAAAGCTTCTTCTTTAGCTGCTGCATCTTCTATGCTGCTGCCCTTAACGCCCATATAGAACTTAATCTTAGGCTCTGTACCAGATGGTCTTGCACAGCACCATGCATTATCTGATAAATCATAATAAAGTACATTAGAGTTAGGAAGTCCTGTGCTATGCTTATCGCCTGTAACCATATTGACACATTCGTCCTTCTTATAATCTCTTGCTTCAAGAACTGTCCAGTTACCAATCTTAGATGGTGTATTATTTCTAAGGTCATCCATCATCTTAGCAATCTTTCCAGCACCCTCAGCACCCTTCATTGTGATAGCAACCTGTCCTTCTTTATAGTAGCCATACTTCTCATAGATGTTAATCATCTGATCCCATAAAGTAAGACCTTTATTCTTATAGTAAGCTGCTGCTTCACAAAGTGCCATAACTGCAACGATAGCATCCTTATCTCTTGCGTGTGTTCCTACAAGACAGCCATAGCTTTCCTCAAAACCAAATTCATATTCATATGTACCCTGCTGTTCAAAGAACTTAATCTGCTCACCGATGAACTTAAAGCCTGTAAGAACTTCAATAAGCTTAAGGTTATATTCCTTAGCAATGCTGTCAGCCATATTAGTTGAAACTATTGTCTTAACAAATGCTCCGTTCTTATGAAGAAGTCCCTTTTCCTGTCTTTGTGAAAGGATATATTCTGCAATAAGCATAGCAGACATATTACCTGTAAATGACTGGTATTCACCTGTCTTAGTATCCTTAGAATATACACCAAGTCTGTCAGCATCCGGATCTGTTGCAAGAACGATATCTGCATCAACTTCCTTAGCAAGCTTTAATGCTAATGTGAATGCCTTAGGATCTTCTGGGTTAGGATATTCAAGCGTTGTAAAATCTGGGTCTGGCTTTTCCTGTTCTGGAACAACATATACGTGCTTAAAGCCTAATTCCTTAAGAACTCTTCTTACTGGAATATTACCTGTACCATGGAATGGTGTGTATACAATCTTAATATCATCCGCTACTTTCTTAATGATATCTCCATTAATACTCATCTTCTTTAATGCGGCCATATATCTGTCATCCATATCGTATCCGATCACATTGTAAAGACCGCAAGCCTTAGCTTCATCTTTATCCATAGTCTTAACTGTATTGTAATCTGTTACAGCCTTAACTTCTGATATAATCTGTGAATCCTTAGGTGCTGTAATCTGTGCACCATCTTCCCAGTACACCTTATATCCGTTGTATTCTGGTGGGTTGTGGCTTGCTGTTACTACAATACCAGCTATGCAGTTAAGGTCTCTTAATGCAAATGATAATTCTGGTGTTGGACGAAGTGAAGGGAATATATATGCCTTAATTCCGTTAGCATTAAGACAAAGTGCTGCTTCATCAGCAAATTCAGGTGACATTCTTCTTGAGTCAAATGCAATAGCTACACCTCTGTCTGCTGCACCTTCCTTAATAATAAAGTTAGCAAGTCCCTGTGTTGCCTTTCTTACAGTGTAAATGTTCATTCTATTAGTACCATTGCCAATTACACCTCTTAAGCCTCCTGTTCCGAATTCAAGATCTTTGTAAAATCTGTCTTCAATCTCCTTCTCATCATTAGCGATCGACTTAAGTTCATCTCTTGTTGCTTCATCAAAATACATATTGTCACACCAAGACTTATAAACTTCCATATAACCCATACTCTGTACCTCTTTCCTTGTTATTTAATAATGTCGGGGAAAATGGTATTTTCCCCTGACTGATGTACACGTATTGCTACATCATTTTATTTAATTATAATTCAATCCGTAGATTAAATCAATCTTTAAGAGCTTCTTTAAACTTTTCTGATACTGTCTTTAACGCTTCTTCTTCATCGCTTCCATCAGCTATTAAAGTTATCTCATCTCCACATTTAACACCTGATGCAAGTATTGATATTACACTCTTTGCATTGGCTGTCTTACCCTCTGCATATTCAAATGATATATTAGAATCAAATTTAATTGCCGCATCACACATAGCACCCGCTGGACGAAGATGTATTCCAAGCTGGCTTGTGACAATTATATTCTCCTTTACCATTATAATCCCTCCTTAAATGGCAGTTCTTAACAAATTACCTTGTCGCCGATGTAGTGCTTTCTGTCGCTTTGGTACTCTCTGTAGTTGTTTCCTGCTGTATTGCCGTTATTGTAACATTAACAGTAACATTACCTACTACAGTTATTCCATCAGGCAGTGATAACGCCACTGTGACATTATGAGTTCCTGCCCCAAGATTCTTAAGGTCAATGCCTGCCTTTACATCTGATGCACTGACAGCCGATAACACATTATCATTACCTGTTACAGTAAATGTAATACCCTGCATTACCTGTGCATTAAACCCTGTCTGTATATTATTAAGTGTTATCTCTGAAGCTGAAAGACTTATCTGCTTTGTAGCCTTCTGTGCTATCTTAACTGTAACAGTAAGACTGCTGTCAGATACAAATTTAATTCCTGATGGAACATAATCTGATAATCTGAAAGTATATGTCTTATCAGCACTCAATCCATCAGCATTAATATTCTGCGATGGAATTGTTATTGTATCTACTTTACCCAGCAAATCATCTGAACCTGTTATAACCGCAGATGCCTGGCTTAATATTGTATCTGTTATAATATATCCGTCTGACGGCGTTCCACTTGTCTTTGCTGTTATTGACACCGTCTTCATTCTTGCTATATCAACATTGATATCTGCTTTAGTACATGACAGTTCAAGTGCATCATTTACTATTTCATTACCATCTTCATCTAACATCTTAACATCTGCACTTGTGCTTATATCTTCCTTAGCACCTGATACATCTACATTTACTGATAATGCTGCTACACTCTCAAGTAAAGATGTAGGACCTGTAACTTTGATATATGTTGGTGATGAACTTGTCGAAGCAACCGTATATCCTGAAGCTGTAGAACCTGTCGTGTTAACATCTAATGACAAAGTCTTGGTATCCCTGTTCTCTATGCTTAGCTTAAGTGCTGATGTTCTTGGAACAGCCTCTACATTATTAAGAACCTGTCCATCTTTAATTACCTGAACCTGTATATCTACATAATCTGTAAATGCAGTAACCTTACTCAAATCTGCGGTTGCACTTATATCACTTGTCTTAAGGTCTGTTACGACACTCTTTGGACCACTTACTGTAACTGAAATCTTGCCGCCATCAACAACTTCATAACTGTAATCTTTGTCTGTAAGGCTCTGTGTATTAATAAGCTGTACAGTTATATTACTGAATGTATAACTCGTGTTAGGGTCATATATATTAACAATAACTGTCCATAGAACAACTGCAAATACAGCGGATAATAACTTCAGGCTGAAATTCTTAAATATCTTCTCTTTCATGCTTCAACCTGCCTCTCCATATCCTGAAAGACTTAACATCTATATTCTTTCTACGGATATATTCCAGTTTATTCTTTAAAGAATCTGCATCAATATCGTGTATTAATTCACCACCAAAAGCTACGGAAACCTTACCCGTTTCCTCTGATACAATAATTGTCATACTGTCTGTAGCTTCGCTTATTCCGACTCCGGCACGGTGTCTTGTTCCTAAAGCCTTGCTAAGATTAACATTATCTGTAAGTGGAAGATAACAGGTAGCTGCAACAACCCTGTTACCCCTAACTATAACTGCACCATCGTGAAGCGGTGTATTATGCTCAAATATATTAATAAGAAGCTGGCTTGTGACAATACCATCTACAGGTATTCCTGTCTTTATATACTCTTCCAGAAGCATATCCTGTTCTATAACTATCAATGCACCTGTCCTTACCGCTCCCATCCTGTAGCACGCATCAACAATTTCGTCAGCTGTCTTAACACTAAAACGCTCATCTTTATTGCTGTTATCACCAAAATTCAGGAAATTAAGAACAAATTTCTTCCTTCCTAACTGCTCTAACGCCCTTCTTAATTCAGGCTGGAATATAATAACAAGTGCTATAATTCCAACACTTATCGTCTTTCCTGCTATCCACAATATAGTCTTTAAGTTAAGCAGATATGCAACTACCGCGAATAAACCTACTACTATAATTCCTTTAAGCAAAGCCCACGCTTTAGTATTCATTATCCATAACAGAATATTATAAAGAACAACCGCAATAATAATTATCTCTATAATATCTGTCCATGTAATCCTTGGTATATATAATCTTGAAAAATAATTCTGCAACAGATTACCTGATGTAGTCACATTCTCACCACCCTTTTAATTTCTATATGATAAACATACTATTATTTATCAAAAAATATCATATCTTCGTCTTCTTCTGTGGCAGCAGTTGTTGATTTAGCCTGTCTTACATCACTTATATCTGAGGCTTTTCTGGTCTTTCTTGCATTAATCTGCTTAACCTTTACATCCTCACCTGCTACATTAATCTTAGGCACAGCCTTTACATAATAATAGTATTCGTCATCTTCATACTGTACATACTCTGTTCTTCTGAAATCAACTGCAAAGAACATAACATTACAGATATAACCTGCAAGTGCACCTAATATAACTCCGATTACAATAAGAACTATATTAAATTCAGTCTTAAATACAATCTCGCATACAACAAGAATTATGAACTGTAATATACTTCCTATTCCTATAGCGTAACCCCACGCATAGTCAATCTTAAGTCTTCTTATTATGTATACAACAATTACAGTAACGGCAAGTGCCGCAATTAACACAATCATCTGCTTGTCCTTAACAAGACTTTCTATTAAATAAGAAACCTGTAACATACTCTCTGTTAAAGATTTGTTAGTAACAGCTGATTCGTAAGCACTGGCTGTATTAATTATATAATAAATTATTACACCAAAGCTTACAGGTATTGCCGCAAGAAATGACGAGCATAAACCTACAGCAACCGGTATAACATAAGGTATCTTAAAACTACACATAATTACTGTTAATATTAGCAGATATCCAAGCTTTGGTGTAAATCTGAAATATAACAGATACATAAGAAGCACTACGCACAATGCAATAAGTGCAAATTCTACTGATATTGCATACAAGTGTGCAATCATAAATATTGAAAGCATTACTATTGTAAAGCCATTAGGCAGAAATGCACATATAACCGATACTAATACTGCTATTATAGGACTATTAAGCTTATCCATATAGCCGATAGAGGCATTAAGCATAAGAAATGAAACCAATGCTGCTATAAACTTAGCCACCGGTACAATATATATATCATATTTGTTGTAAAATCTTTTAAAATTCTCTTTGAGTTCTAATAAAACCGCCATTATATCCTCCATATTTACTTTCTTTTCTTCTGGCTGTTATAAAATCTTTCAAGCTTATTAAGTCTTGAAAAATATTTCTTAAGACCTTTTCTTGAACGTTCATACTGGACATTATATACAACAGCTGCTATTACTGTAAATATAACTAACATTCCTATATAGTATATTGCCACTCTCCTGCCAAATGCAAGATAGTCCATTGAATTAATATTCTCAACAAGTCCCTCTGCATTGCATAATACATACATAATTGCAACTATCATAAATGCAAATGTTGTAGTTATTAATGTCTTTAAAATACCGAAAGCAATGAAATCACCTTTAAAATATTTCGCTGTACGAAGCATTTTCCTGCCCTCGTTCTTTTCATATATAGCCATCTTAGTCATCATCTTAACTTTATTCTCATTAAGCACAACTTTCACCTCATTATTCATTTCATAAATATGCTATTGGTTATATAACAGCATTTTATTAAATATAGCATATTTGACATTAATTGTATATTACAATTTGCGAATGTCCTCCGCCTGCTGCTGTTACAATTCTTACTTTTCTTCCCTCAGCAGTAAATGTTCTGTCACTTGAAGCAGAAAGATAATTGCTCCATACCTGACTATATTCTGATGGGAGAAGCTCACTTAATACACTATTAATCTTACTGTCAAAACCGCCGCTTCTCTGCTTGATATATATAATAGAAACTTCTGGCTGTATTATTATTTCTCCATAATAAGTATCATTTTCTGTATATATGTATACATTAGAATATTCTCTTGTAAATCCCTGATTACCAAGTATGTCTGGCAGATCTGTACTCTTCATTCCGTCACTGTTTCCAGTTGATGAACTGCTGCTTCCTGTGTTAGTGCTATTGGTATTCGATGAATTAGAGCCTGAATTGTTAGAGGTATTGCCTGAATTATTGTTATAAGACCCATCTGAATTATTAGATGAATCATCTGCAATATAGCCTCCGTCAGAACTACCATTATCTGTACCACTGCTGTTACCATCATCATAGCTTCCTGCCTCACTGTTATATGAGTAGCCCGTTCTGCCTGATGTGCCACTATTAGAAGCCCCTGATAAGCTGCTTTTAGATGAATTAGAACCCGTAATGCTTCCATTACCTGTGTATACAACATATCCATTGGCTGAACCTGCTGATACACTCTTTATTCCCTCAATAGCTACGGCATCTGACACATCTCCTACTGTCGCTGTAAGTGCCGCAACACCTACATTATTAACAGTTACAACACCATCTGAATCAACCTTCATAATATCCTCATTACTGCTTGACCACACAAGTGCCTTATCAGTATTCTCCGGCTCTACAACTGCAGCTGCTTTAAATGTTGTGCCGACAACAACAGCTGTATCATCCATTAATATCTCAACCTTAGTAAGTGACCTGTCAGCCACACTGTTGTTAGATGAATTACTCTGTGGTTTCAAATTCTTCTCTGTCAGTGTCATTCCAACAGTATTATCACTACTTTTCTTATTATTAGAACTTACAGCTCCTGCTATAATAACTGAAAAAAGAGCAATTACAGCTATTACAATAAGTACAATCGCAATTGGTGACAGCTTAATTCTTGTATTTGCTGTGCCTTTTGAATTATTATCCTTTTCGTTGTGCATCTTTATCTCCATTCTTAAACTATCTCATCAGGAAGCTTCCATTGTTCTGCCTGATACTTATAATCTTGTGCCATCTGTCTGAACTGTGCTATCTGTTCTATATCTTCTGATGTTTCTGAAAGCTTGTCATAACATCTGCTAAGAGCATACAAAGGCTTATTACCTCCGCTTGTAATATCTAACACGCTTGAAGTTTCATATATTGCATTATAATACCACATTGCCGCTTCTGCATAGTCATTTATATCATAATAATAATTGCCAAGTTCATAACATACCTCTGAGCTTGGATTATCAGCGACACATCTTAAAGCAAGCTTAAAGAATTCTCCCATACCACCTGCTATACGGTATATTTTAACAAGTACGCAGTTCACTTCCTGTCGAATGTCGTCACTTCTGTTCTCATTAATAAGAATATCTGCAAATATATCTTTAAAATCCAGAAAATCTTTATCTGAACCAGAAATATAAAGTTCCTTGCATAACATAGTTATAACATAGTCCTCTAACTGTGTTCCTCTGGCAAATGCTTTAAGATATGTAGAAAAATCCCTCCTGCTGTGGTCTGATACCGGTCTGTGCAGTATCTCTATATCACTGTCATATACTACAGGTGTAAGCCTTACTGTTTCATGAATTGGTGATGTCCATACGAAAGGTCTTAACCTCTTAAAAAGCTTTGGTCTTAATTCTCTGTGTACATTGTACACAGAGTTATAGTCATTATCATTAACATAATACATCTGTACTATATCTATCTCTGGAAGAAGCATTGATTTCAGGTTTTTTAATGCCTGATTATTGCATTCGTCTAATATCTCATCTGCATCTGCACTGAATATATAATCACAGGATGCTAATGAAAATGCATAATTTCTGGCGGCGGCAAAATCATCACACCATTTATAATCATATACTTTATCTGTGTATTTATGTGCTATATCTTTGGTTGAATCAGTCGAACCAGTGTCTACTATTATTAATTCATCATAAGTTCCTGCGTATGAAGTAAGACAGCGTTCTAATATTGACTGTTCATTTTTTACTATCATACATAAGGTGATTGATATCATTTTTCGGGAGTCTCCTTATAATTGTTTCCTGTTCATAAGTATACCATATCAGCTTTTATGTGGATAGATTTTTAATTAAAAAAGGAGTTTGCGTTTGATATGTCACTTGTCTACTGGGACGGGTGGCAATCTAACACAAACTCTTTTTAGGTTTCCTTTATTATTTTTTTATCATTTCAACACTTGAATTATTTATTCCAGCTATTTATTTTAAGCCTTTTTCAAGATCTGTAAGCATTATGTCTAATGCCTGTATTCCACCTTCGGCTGTGTACCATACATTTGAATGTTCAAGATATATTATATGGTTGTTTTTGTAGGCATCTGTTGTCTTTACAAGTTCATTTTCTACTATTTCTTTAGCAGTCTTAGCACCTGCTGTTGATATTGCGCTATCTCTGTCCATAACGAATATATAATCAGGATTCTGCTGTACTACTGTTTCAAATGAAGATTCATTGCCGTGTGTTGATGTTGAGCCTGCAGCTGTAAGGTTGTTAAAGCCTGCTTCTACACCTATTAAAGAGCATCTTCCATCATTTCCAAGAAGATTAAAGCTTCCGCTTGTTGTCATACCTACTAATGCTGTCTTTCCTGATGATATCTTCTTTATTGCATCTATTCTTGCTCCAAAATCAGACATAAGTGAATTAACTTTATCTTCCATTCCGAATATTGAAGCTATTGTCTTTGCATTTTTAGACACGCTATTTACAAGTCCCTCATTAGTATCTGTTGCAAGATATACTACTGGTGCTATTTCACTTAAAGCATCATAGCTATTTGATAAACGTCCACCAATAAATATAATATCTGGTTCACACTCCATAACTGCTTCTAAATCAGCCTCTTTTATTGTTCCAAGATTTTTAATTGATGAATCATTTGAATATTTTTCAAGGTAATCAATACTTGTTGATGCCATTCCTACTACTCTGTCACCTACACCAAGTTCATCTATAATATCTAAAGATGCAAGGTCAAGAATTGCTATTCTCTTAGGATTATAAGGAACTTCTAATTCAATCTCATTTTTTGAAGAATTAAGCGAAGTGATTGTCACGCTTGTCTTTTCTTCTTTAGTACTTTCATTATCAGACTTATCAGTACCACACGCTATAAGCCCTACTGCTATTACTGCCATAAGTGCCATTAATAATAATTTTTTAAAATGTTTTTTCATATTTTACCTTTGTGGCTTACTGCCACTTTATCCTTTCTTTAATTATAATATATCCCAAGCCGTATACATTACTAAACCAATATCAGCAATAAAAGTGAATGACAAATTCCACTTTTGACATCCTGCCATTATTTAATAAATTTAATAATATATAGACAATGGTTTCCCCTTAATCTGCATAATCTCAAATTCCACATTATATATGGAAGATAAATTTTCCTTAGTTATAACTTCTTCAACTGTACCAAATGAAGCAATCTTTCCGTCTTTAAATGCACATATATAATCAGAATAAAATGCCGCATAATTAATCTCGTGCAATACAAGTATTACTGTTTTTCCAAGTTCATCACATAATCTTCTTACTATCTTCATAAGATTACTTGCGTGATAGATGTCGAGATTATTAGTCGGCTCATCTAGAAGAACATATTCTGTATCCTGCGCTATAACCATAGCTATATATGCTCTCTGCCTTTGTCCGCCTGAAAGTTCGTCTATAAATCTTTCCCTGAAAGCTTCTAATTCCATATAGTCAATAGCTTTATTAATCATTTCCTTATCTTTACTATTAAGTCTTCCTCCTGAATGAGGAAATCTTCCAAATGCAACAAGTTCTTCTACAGTAAGTTTCATCTGGATATTATTAGTCTGTGTAAGTATTGCCAGATGCTTTGATAGTTCCTTGCTATTCCATTTGTTTATATCTTTCTTTTCTATAACAACTGAACCATTATCCGGTGCAATAAGTCTTGATATTATACTCATAACAGTTGACTTACCTGCACCATTGGGTCCAATGAGCGATGTAACCTTTCCTTTTGGAAGTAAAAAACTGACATCATTGACAACTGTCTTTTCATCATATTTTTTTATAATATGGCTAATATGCATAACTGTAATTCCCTTCAAATCATTTTATTAATTATGCCTGCTTCCTTTTAATATTAAATATAGAAAATATATGCCGCCTGCAACTGTTATAAATACACTTATTGGAATAGAATAAACAAACACTCTTTCAACTATAAACTGTCCTCCAATAAGTGCTATTACACCCATTAACGCCGCACCAGCTATAAGCTGTGTATGTCTGTATGTTTTTAACAGTTGTCTTGAAATATTAGCAATAATCAGCCCCAGAAATGATATCGGACCAACCATAGCTGTTGCAACTGCTATACACAAAGTTACAGCCAGTAACAATCTTCTTATACATCTGTCATAATTAACACCCAAGTTAATTGCCTGTTCTTTTCCAAGAGTTATTACATCAAGCAGTGCAAGTTCCTTTCTAAAAATCACAACTATAAGTGCAAGTATAATCACCGAAAATATAATTATCCCTGAATTAATATTACTAAAGCTTGCTACAAGCGAAGTCAGAAGCGTGTCATATTCATTAGGATCCATAACTCTTGTCAATGTACTCTGGATACTTGAGAAAAATGAAGTCAATACAGTTCCAACAAGCAATACATACAGCACATTATGTCCTGTCATCTTAAAAAGCCAGCTATATACAACAGTCGCTATAATTCCCATAAGTACAAGGTCTACAAGAAAACTAAGATTATCATTGGTAAATAATATGCTTCCTGAACCTAACACAAAGACAACTGATGTATGTATAAATGTGTATAAGGCATTCATTCCCAATAGACACGGTGTAACAATTGTATTATTAATAACAGACTGAAATATTATCGTTGCCGCTCCTATTGCTAATGCAGTTATTATCATTGCAAGCACTTTAGGTATTCTTAATTTCATTGCATATCTTAGAAGTTTATAATTATGAAACTTAACACCTATAAAAAGAAATGCCGCAACAATAATAATGGCTATTAATGCTATAACAATAAGCTTTATAATATTTTTTCTATAAGCTCTTTTGTTCATAACCTGCTCCATTCGTATCTTTAAATAAAATTTTCTTTATATCAATTGCTTTTCTTCCATATCTTAATCTGTATAAAAGCATTCCTATAAATATAATGCTTCCTAATATTCCAACAATCAGCTCAATTGGTAATTCATATGGTTTAATCACAATTCTGCCAATCATATCGCAGGCCAGAACAAATATCGCACCAAATAAAGCGGTATCAATAAGCGTTCCTCTTATTTTGTCGCCCTTAAATATTGCCACTATATTAGGAACAATTAAGCCTATGTAAGAAATTGAACCAACGACAACAACAACAGAAGCCGTTATCATTGCGGCAATTGTAAGTCCTAAAAACATCACGATATTATATGGAACACCAAGATTTTTGGAAAAATCTTTACCCATACCAACTATATTAAAATGATTAGCAAATACAAATGCTAATATAATAAGAGGCACAACCATATAGACTATTTCATATCTTCCTTTAAGTACTAATGAAAAATGTCCAACAAGCCAGGTAGATAGCGCCTGTGTCATTTCATACTTATATGCAAAAAAATTAGTTATACCGCCTATAACGTTACCAAACATAATTCCAACGAGAGGAACCATTACCACATCTTTATATTGAACTTTCTGAATAAACCAGGCAAATACCCAGGTACCAAGAATAGCCGTTACAAAAGCAAAACCCGCTCTCTGCCATAATGTTGAATTAGGAATAAATAATAATGCCAGAAGAATTCCAAGCTGCGCTGACGAAATCGTTGCTCCTGTTGTTGGCGATACAAACTTATTCATACATAGCTGCTGCATTATAAGTCCTGCAACACTCATTCCCATACCTGTACATATAATTGCTAACAATCTAGGTAATCTTGAAACAACAAATATCATCAATGCATTATTATCATTTGTTAATAAATCCTTAATATCTATATCAATAACACCAACAAATACAGATATTAATGATAATACAAACAGAATTATTGCAAGAATAATTTCTGTACAGTACTTTTTCAACCTATTACTCCTCCTTTCCTTACTTTTGTTAGCCTTTGCTAACTTGTGACCAGCAAATTATATTACATACTAATTTAGTATGTCTATAACTTACTTTTTTGTAACTTTCAACTCTGTTTTTCATACCTTATATTCTCCGTTGCTATATCATTTCTATTACTATAACCTTTAGCAAATTGTTCTAAATTATCAACTATATCAACAATATCGCTATATTCCTTATTAATTTCATATACTACTATCTTTGGTGGCATTTCCTTTATTACATTTCTGTTAATAAGTCCGCTTGCCTCTAACTCCTTTAACTGTGACATCAATACCTTTGGTGTTATATCATCAATTTTTTTCTGTAATATAGAAAATCTGTTGTCGCCGTTTATTATATGTGCAACAATTCTAAGTTTCCACTTTCCACCTATCAGGTCATCTATAAGATTAAATGGACAATCATAATTATCTTTTATTTTGGAATAAGTATCTTTCATAAACACCTCCTGAATTAATTACAACAAAAATATTCTAATAAAAACAAAAAAAGTGAGATAGCAATCTGACATCAGTCGGATTTATGCAAAATGCTACTCACTGTTTAATATCTGTATTATATTTAATTGTATACTGCTTAATTTTCTTTTGTGCTCATTATATCATAATTTACTTTTTCTTAACCCATACACTCACGAACCCGCGCTATCGCGCTATCCCGCCCTGCTTCGCATAGCTGTTCGTTCGTTAATGGCGCAAGAAAAGTAAATGTCTGCTTCGCAGCCGCTTCCTTTTCTTTTGCACTCATTATATCACATAAATTATAATGAATGTTATCTCTATATCGATAAATCGTTAAGCATATCCAATTATAATTAATACAAAATACAGCGAATATATCCAATACATAAAAATCCCCCAGAGGCTTTTGCTCAATGGCATTAAGTTAAGGGCGATGAAGAGAAGTTAGTATCGTTTTTTGATATTAACTTCTCTTTTCTTTTTTATGTTTCAGTTAGAATTCATACGTGCAGGCTTTTTAAGTACGACAAATAGACAAGGGTGTTCCCTTGTCAAAAAATTATACATTTAGAATGATTTATGCTACTCTATACATGAAGCTTATTGCTTGTTTGACTTTCATATCACGAGGTCTGGAACGCCCTGGGCGAATAGGCGTTATATATCTAGCTATAAGCGACTCAATATCAGGTGGAATATTTGCTTTTAATAGGAATTCGCGGCATATATGTACTGAGACGGAAAAATTGACTTTATAGTCATATTTTCTGTTTCCCTTTTCAATAACTACGTGTGAGGTAATCAGTTCTGAAAAATTGTACATTATTAGGCTGGCAAAGATTTCTTGAAGAATATATTCCACTTTTTTTGAATGAAAATGAAGTAAACCTACTGTGTATTTTAAATCCCTGAATGAAGTTTCTATTCCCCAACGCATTCCATATAGTTTCTTTAATTCTTCGGGTGGAAATTCTTCATAATCTAAGTTTGTCACAACTACTTCATAAGAATCATCTGATATAGGGAAACGTACAATTCTAAATGGCAGATGGTACAGTACAGTCGCGTCAGACTTTTTACTTGTTGAAGGTAGATAATCAAATGTTTTATTATGGGCAATTCTTCGATATTTATTTTTCATCTTAAATAATGTTTTCATTTCATTTGTCTGTTTACGAGTCAAGTTTAAATCAATACATTCATTAAATTCTTCTGCATTAGGTAATTCCAGACCATCTATGATACCTGTTTTATGTTTTCCAAAATCCTTTACACGTATTAGATAAAACCATCCTTTTTCTTGAATATGTGCCATGACATTATAAGATTCATAACCTCTATCCATTATTACGATTGCTTTTTCGTTAATAGTAGACCTGTCTACCATTTCTGTTAAAGCTTTCTTTTCAAATGCCTCTTTACGTTTAAAAACAATGGCATCTTCGTAGGTATGAGCTAAGAGATTATATAATGCATTCAGGTGAAGAAGGTTATAAGGTTTTGCGCCTTCTTTTGTTATAAAAAGAGATTCAATATCTTCTAGATTTGTTGGTATTTGAATGTCCGATCCATCAACAGCTAGAAGTCGATATCCCTTATATGTATCATTTTGAGATGTTTGAGAAACAAAATCTTGAAAAAGTTTTTCGAGTGCAAGCGGAAGTATTTTCTTTCGTTGCTGTACAAATGCAGATGATGTTGCAGTTGATGCATCACATCCAAACTGCCTTAATAATTCGTTTGTTAAAGTTGTCCCTTCCATTGTTAGTAATGACAAAATCATTTTTTCATACGGTATTTTTCTGTTTCTTGAAAAATCAATATCTGGGTTAGAAACAAGACCAGTTAAATCCTGTTTCTGAGTATTGACTATTCTAAGTAATAATGTTTTTAATTCTTGAGCTTTTCTATTCATGCGGTGTCCTCCTTGCAAAAAGATGATTTCTAATTACAAGTGCGCTTAATGGCATAGAGGATGCGCTTGAGAGCATCTGCCAGGCAATCAAGGATGCTGGTTATGAGCCGGGAAAGGATGTCAAGATAGCCATGGACTGCGCTGCCAGCGAGTTTGCTGTTCAGGAGAACGGTGAGTGGTATTATGATTATCGACAGCTGAAGGACGGTAAGAAAAAGGATCCTAACGGCAAGAAGCTCACGGCTGCAGAGCAGATAAAGTACTTGGAAGAACTGATTACCAAATATCCTATCGATTCCATCGAGGACGGTCTTGACGAGAACGATTGGGACAACTGGGTGAAGCTTACGTCTGCCATCGGTGACCGTTGCCAGTTGGTCGGCGACGACCTCTTTGTTACCAACGTGAAGTTCTTGGAGAAGGGTATCAGAATGGGTGCTGCTAACTCCATACTTATCAAGGTGAACCAGATTGGCTCGCTTACTGAGACTTTGGATGCTATAGAGATGGCTCATCGTCATGGCTACACAACTGTTACATCACACCGTTCTGGTGAAACAGAGGATACCACCATCGCTGATATCGCTGTGGCTACAAACTCTGGTCAAATCAAGACCGGTTCGATGAGCCGCACCGACCGTATGGCTAAGTATAACCAGCTTATCCGTATCGAAGAGCAGTTGGGAAATAACGCGGCTTACGGTTACAGAAAACTGAAATAGACGGGATTAATTATTGTTATTGAATAAATAATAATCGACATTAATGGGTATGAACAACCGTGATGGTTGGCCATGCCCATATTTTTATTTCCTTTTTTTAACAACACTCTGTTAATTCTAATGTAATCGTTTGAAAATGAGAGGGTTAATTAATATAATACAACTAGTAAACCTTGGTTAAGTGACTGATTATCAGCAACTTTATAAATCAAACCACGATATAACTTATCTGGAAATATATTTAGCACAGCTGAGCGTTGGAATACAATAACACTTCAGTACAATTATAAGAATTGGTATTTCTCTGCGACGGGAGTAAACTTGTTTACAAAACGAGGAAGTACAATTGAAAAAATTACCATTTCAGAAGTTCATCCCAAAAAATACATTCAGAATATCAGAAATAACGCAAATATGGTATTGCTGGGAGTAACCTACAGATTTGACTTTGGCAAGAGGCAGAAGAAGGTGAATCGCACATTGAATAATGACGGAGTGGAAAGAGGGGTAGATATTAACTATTAAATTTTTATTTTGGGAAAGATTAAACTTTGTTGGCAAATGGAAAGCACAGACTGTGGTCCAGCATGTCTGCAAATGGTCTGTGCATTTTATGGAAAATTCCCCATTCTCAATTAGCTTTGTGCCATTTCTCGACGGTTGTTTTCTCTTGATAATAGCACTCGTCAAAATATTCAAGCCTTGAATCGAGCGTGGACTCTGTTATCTGACCTGAAACAATGTGGTCAATGATATATTTCCATGCATCAAGATAATAGTCGAGTTAGTCGCAACTGCCTCCGCAACTATAATTGACATATTCATCGCAAAAATCTTTCTTTTCCGCCAGGTCATTGATAAAATCTTCGCCAAACGGCTCATTGCATAAGTCGGAAAACACTTCTTCGATTGGATATTCGCCATAAAGAATTGCCTCCGCCGCCTCGTCAGTAGGGCAATTTTCACAACCGTCCTCCACGGTAAACCGAAACGTGTAATCGCCAGCTTCTATTCCCTTAATTTCTGCCCGAACCTCTGCCACCGCATCCTCACCTTCCACATCAAGAGCCTCAAGTTTCTCAGCAATGTCGCTCAGCTCTTTTGGAACGACATAATTGACCGACGTCACAAAGCCGTCAGGAAACGCCGCTTCGTATGCCAATTTGGAAGTTGTCATTCATTCTCAACGGCAAATTTAAAACCCTTCAGTACAGCCTATATGCAGAGAAGGCGCATTCTTCAACAGAATGCGCCTTCTTTTTATTTATAAGTATATTTTCTTACTTGCCTTGCAGGGCGGCGATGCTTTCCTTGAGGGTTGCAATCTTCGCCTCAGCGTCGGCTTGCTTTTTACGTTCCATTTCGATAACCTTGGCAGGAGCGTTGTTTACGAATTTCTCGTTGCTGAGTTTCTTCAACACACTCTGGAGAAATCCTTCCTGATACTTAAGGTCAGCCTCAAGCTTCTTCAGTTCTTCCTCAACGTTGATGTTGTTGCCAAGAGGCACGGCATATTCCGTTGTGCCTACCATAAACGCCGCTGCAGTGGCATCTTTTTCCGACACATTTGCGACTGCCGACAGATTTGCAAGCTTCTTGATGATCGATTCTACCGGCACATTGCCCTCACCCATCACCTGCAGCTCAAGTTCTTCCTTGTTGGGAATGTTTTTCTGCAAGCGCACGGTGCGGATACCGGCGATGATGTCCTTTGCAACGTCCATATCAGCGATCGTCTGCTCGCTGAACGCGCCAGCCTTAGGCAGCAATGCTGTCATTACGCTCTCGCCGTCTTTGCGCTCGGCGATGTGTTGCCAAAGTTCTTCGGTGATAAACGGCATGAACGGGTGCAGCAGACGGAGCAACGCATCGAAAAATCCGAGAGTCGCCTCATAAGTGGCACGGTCGACAGGCTTTCCATAGGCAGGCTTCACCATTTCAAGATACCACGAAGAGAATTCGTCCCAGAACAGTTTGTAGACAGCCATCAACGCCTCCGACAAGCGGAACTTGCCAAACAAGTCGTCGACCTCGGCAAGCGTTTTGTTGAGCACTGCCTCAAACCATTTCACAGCAGTTTTGGCATACTCCGGCTGCTCGATGTCGGCAACCTCCCATCCTTTCACAAGGCGGAAAGCATTCCAAATCTTATTGTTGAAGTTGCGTCCCTGCTCACAGAGAGAGTCATCATACAGAATGTCGTTTCCGGCAGGCGCTGCAAGCATCAAGCCCATACGCACTCCGTCGGCGCCGAACTTCTCGATAAGCATCAACGGGTCAGGCGAGTTGCCAAGCGATTTCGACATCTTACGTCCCAACTTGTCGCGCACGATACCTGTAAAATACACATTGCGGAACGGCATATCGTTCTTGTATTCGTAGCCAGCCATAATCATACGTGCCACCCAGAAGAAGATGATATCCGGACCGGTAACGAGGTCGGCTGTTGGATAATAGTATTTTATTTCCTCATTGTCAGGATCAAGGATTCCGTTGAACAAAGAAATCGGCCACAACCAAGACGAGAACCAAGTGTCGAGCACGTCCTCATCCTGACGCAGGTCTTCAATCTTAAGCTCTTTGTTGCCTGTCTTTTCCTGAGCAAGGCGCAAAGCCTCCTCGACTGTCTCGGCAACCACATATCCGCCCTCCGGCAAGAAATATGCCGGGATGCGGTGTCCCCACCACAATTGGCGGGAGATACACCAATCCTTGATATTGGTCATCCAATGACGGTAAACGTTCTTGAACTTTGACGGATGGAACTTGATGTCGTCCTGCATCACAGCATCGAGAGCCGGCTTTGCAAGCGAGTCCATCTTAAGGAACCACTGCATCGACAGTTTCGGCTCGATCACAGAGTTTGTGCGTTCTGAGTGGCCCACCTTATTGGTGTAAGCCTCAACCTTCTCGAGCAGCCCTGCCTCGGCGAGATCTTTCTCAATCTGCTCGCGCACCGCAAAGCGGTCCATACCCACATAAAGTCCGGCTGCCTCGCTGATTGTTCCGTTGTCGTTGAAGATGTCGATGCTCTTCAGGTTGTGCTTCTCTCCGAGCATATAGTCGTTGACATCGTGAGCCGGAGTCACTTTCAAGCAACCCGTACCGAACTCAACATCGACATAATCGTCCTCTATAACCGGGATTTCACGGCCAACGAGAGGCACAATCACACGTTTGCCTTTAAGATGGGCGTTTTTCGGGTCGTTGGGATTGATACACATCGCCGTGTCGCCCATAATCGTTTCCGGACGTGTTGTGGCAACAATTGCATAGCCGTCCTCACCCACGATTTTATAACGCAGGTAGTAGAGCTTGCCATGCTCTTCCTTGTAGACCACCTCCTCGTCGCTGAGAGCTGTCTGCGCCGCAGGATCCCAATTGACCATACGCACGCCACGGTAAATCAAGCCTTTGTTGAAAAGGTCGACAAACACGTGAAGCACACTCTTCGAGCGCACCTCGTCCATCGTAAACGCCGTGCGGCTCCAGTCGCACGAAGCGCCGAGTTTCTTCAGCTGCTCAAGGATGATGCCACCATGCTCCTCTTTCCATTCCCACGCATGTTTAAGAAACTCATCGCGTGTAAGGTCGGTCTTCTTTATACCTTTCGAAGCAAGACGCGCCACCACCTTCGCCTCCGTTGCAATCGACGCATGGTCGGTTCCCGGCACCCAGAGAGCGTTCTTGCCCTCCATCCGCGCGCGGCGGATAAGGATGTCTTGGATTGTATTGTTGAGCATGTGTCCCATATGGAGCACACCAGTGACATTTGGCGGCGGGATAACGATTGTATACGGCTCCCGGCTGTCGGGAGTCGACTTAAACAAGTCGTGTTTCAGCCAATATTCGTACCATTTTCCCTCTACTTCCTCAGGGCTGTACTTCGACGCTAATTCGTTCATATTGTCAATAATTTTCAATTTCTATATAAGATGTGCAAAGTTACTCATCTTCGCCGAGAATTTCGATAAAGATTGTTATTATTTCGATTTTTTTGTCCGGTTTTGTCATCCCATGACTAACTTTGTATGAGCAAAACATATTTATGATGAAAAAAGTAGCAAAGATTTTTGTTTGCGGCTTGGCAATGACAGCAGTTTGCATGGCATCTGCCGAAGCCCAGGATTTAAAAGATTTATTAAACGGTCTTGGAGATGTGGTAAAAGAGACCGTGGCACAAAACAAAACAGTGACCGTAGCCGAGCTCAAAGGCACATGGAAGACAACCGGGCCGGCATTGGTGCTGAAATCAGGCAACATTGCCCAGCAGGCTGGCGGTTCGGCTATGACCACTGCAGCCGAAGCCAAACTCAAGCCCTACTACAAAAAGTTGGGACTGCTCAACACTTCCTGTGTTTTCGACTCCGAAGGAAATTTCACGCTCACTGTGAAGAAGGCACCCATCAAGGGCAAACTCACAGCCAACAGCGACGGCACGTTTAAAATGCAACTGCTCTCAACCATCGCCGGACTCACCAACGACGAGCACTCTATGACGGTCTACGTTCAGAAAGTGGGCAACGAGATGTCGATTTCCATGGATGTTAAGAAACTGATGACGATTGTGCAGGCGGTGGCAAAGAAAGGTGACCTGAAGACAATCAACACCGTGACGTCGATGCTGTCGAACTACGACCACATCTGCATCGGCTTCCGCATGAAAAAATAGCTTCCACACAAGCTTCTATGAAAAGAGTTTCCCAACGGAGACTCTTTTTTCTTTTTTTTGTCTATCTTCGCACATACAAACTGACGGATATGAAAAAACTGATACTGCTCATCGTGCTTGCCGCCGCCGCTTACGGAGGCTATAAAATATGGATTTCCGACGGCGAGGTGCTGAACGACTACATTGGCGAAGAGAATGTGACGAAGGCCAAGGAACACCTGTCGGCACTGACCGACAAGCCAGCGACTGCCGACACTGCCACAATTGCAGCCAACTGGTTTGCGACCGGACCTGCGGTCTACCTAAAGTCGGGCAATGCCGTGGGCAACCTCAGCGGGGAAGCCGTGGCCGCCATAGCCGAAAACCGACTGACACCCTACTATGAGCAACTGCAGCTCGATGACACTCATATTGAGTTTTCCGACGAAAACACCTTTGTCATCTTCGTGCGCGACGTGCCCGTGGAAGGACGCCTTGACAGGATTTCAGGCAACAGTTACAACCTTTCGCTCCACTCATCGCAGGTACGCATTCCGGCTGCCTACAGCAACCAGAAGGCTTATCTGCAGAAAGACGGTAACCGCATGACGCTCACCGTCGACATCAAACAACTTATCGGATTGGTGTCGGCGGTTGCCGACAACGCCGACAACGCCACGTTTAAAATGGCTATGCGGCTGACACGACAATACGACAACGTGTGCTTAGGATTCCACTTCAAGCGCGCCGAGCATCCCGGCAAATGAGCTGCAGCGCCTGCCGCCGACGCTGATGTCGGTGGCTGACACAACAGACACCTCCACCTTGCCGTCGTCACCCACAGCATAACCGCTGCGGAGCAACGCATTTGTTGCCCAATGACTCAACGACGGGTCGCCGCAACGCAATGCCACCGACCTATGTCCGGCAGGCAGCACCGCGGCAAACTCTCCTGTCAGCATATCGAAGGTCACCGAGCGCGACAGAAACAGTTCATCCAACCGTCCCGAAAGCACCAAATCCTCCGTCTGCCCGTCAACGATTACGCCACCAGGCAAAAGCAGCCACAAACGGTCGCTGAGCGACAGCGACAACGAGACGTCGTGCGACGACAACAGTATCGCCTTGCCCTCATCGTAAGCCAGGCGGTGAAGCAGCTGCAACACGTCGACACGGCTTGCCACATCGAGAAACGAGGTAGGCTCATCGAGCAGGATTACGGGTGTCTGCTGCGCCACAGCGCGCGCAATCATCGCTTTCTGGCGCTCGCCGTCGGAAAGTTCGGCGACAAATTTTTCAGCCTTATGGCTTATTCCCACCGCCTCCATCGCCTCTGCCACAATCTCACGGTCGCTGCTGTCAAGACGCCCGAGGAATCCCGTGTGAGGCTGACGCCCGAGTCCCACAAGTTCCTCAACAGTCAATCCGCCGGCTTGAGTGCGGTCGGTCGACACGACGCTCACCATCTTGGCCAACTCCTTGCGGCTCATTGATTTCAACGATTTTCCATCGACAAGCACATCCCCCTGCAGCGGCCTCTGCGTCCCGGCAATGGTGCGCAGCAAGGTTGACTTGCCGGCACCGTTTGCGCCAAGCAGACTCACAAGCTGTCCGCCGCAAAGCGACAGGCATGCGTCAGCCACCACAACATTTGTCTTCTTGTCCACAACATATCCGGCAGACACATTTTTAATTTCGAGCAAGCGTTTCATCTCTGTCAGTTGAAATAGAATATCTTACGGCGGTTGATTATCACGTAAAGTATCACCGGCACACCGACAATCGGCGTGATTGCATTTATAGGAATCATACCATTGTCCATCGGCAACACACTCACCAGCGTGCACGCCATCGCCACAACCGCGCCGGCAAGGATAGCCACTGGAATCAACCGGTAGTGGTCGGACGTGCGGAGCAGCAGACGCGACACGTGGGGCACCACAAGTCCGATAAATCCTATAGGACCGCAGAATGCCGTGACAACGGCTGTAAGCAGTCCGGTGACCACAAGCAGCACATTGCGCGTGGAGCGAAGGTTGACGCCAAGGTTTTCAGCATAACGCCTGCCCAGCAGCAAGGCGTTGAGCGGCTTTATCAACAGCAACGAGGCGGCAAGCCCCGCAATCACAACAGCGGCAAAAACCGGCAATTGGCGAAGCGTGACTCCGGAGAAATTGCCAAGCCCCCATATCACAAACGAATGCACTCCCTCTTCTGTGGCAAAGAAATTAAGCAACGAGATTGCCGACGAGGCGATATAACCTATCAAGATACCAACAATCAGCAACATCGTGCTGCTCTTCACAACGTTCGACATCACGAGCAGCAAAGCCATCACAACCATCGCTCCCACAAATGCGCCGGTAAGCGTGGCTACATATCCGCCAGCGGCGACACCAAGAACAGTGGCAAACGAGCTGCCGAACGCAAGCATAGCGCATCCGGCACCCAGACTTGCCCCAGTGGATATGCCAAGAATCGAGGGATCGGCGAGCGTGTTGCCAAACAGGGTCTGCAACAGCAGTCCCGACACGGCGAGCGCACCTCCGGCAAGCGCAGCCGTGACGACAAGCGGCAGCCGACTTTCGAATATTATAAAATTCCACGGCTCATAGTCTGACGGACGACCGGTCAGAATGCGCCACACCTCAACAGCCGGCACATCGACTGTGCCCACAAGCAGAAGCGACAAAGCGAGAGCGGCTATCGCAAAAACGAGCAAAGCCGTCACTATACGGAAACGTGCCATCTATCAATCCCCCATCGGTTTATAATATTGCAACGAGTAGTCAGGCAACAAGCCGGGATGAAACAGTTTCACATATTCGCGAAGCAGACGCTCGGGGTGGAACGGTGTTTCCTCAAAAATCCCGCTTGTGGCGGAATCGACATAATAGACTCCATGATTGGAAAACGCGCTGAAACGGTCGTTGTGCGGATAAAGCGCAAGCATTGACTTGCGGTCAAGCGTCTGTCCGTAGACGGTGACAAGCCAGAAGTCGGCTTTCTGAGCCTTGTCGAGCACCTGCGGAAAGTCGAGCGACAACGATCCAGTCGACTGGTCGGCAGCCCATGGATATGCTGCGCCGGCATCGGCATAAAGCGAAGCCTTGTAGCTTTTGCCTCCTGGCACATACCATACTCCGTTGATGGCATATTCTGAAATCACCATGGGATGCTTGTCGGCTTTCTGAGCAACAGCCTTCACCTCGGCATAATCCTTAGCCACCTGTGCATAGACCTTCGCTGCCTGGCCGCTCTTGCCGAAGAGCAGTCCGATAAACTCAATCCAGCGTGCGCGGTTAAGGGGCGTGGACTCCATATAGTCTGCCATCTCAACAATAGGTATTCCCATATTGCCTATCGCTCCATAACCGCTGTTCTGCATCGGCGACAGGAATATGGCCTCCGGTGCGGCACTGACGACACGTTCAGTGGATGGCGACATCGACGAGCCGCAGTCGGATATCTTTCCTGATTTCAAACCGGCAACCACTTCGGGTGTCTTGAAATACTGCGCATCGAGTACTCCGACGATGGCATTTCCGCAGCCCAGCTCCACAATCGGACGGGCATACACATCACTGTAGACCACCGCCGAGCGCAACGGCACTTTTATCACCGTCGCATCGGGAAGTCCGTCGGGAAGCGGCTTGTCACGTGGCACAAGCGCATAGCGGTGAAGTGTCTGTCCAGCCTTCCACGGATCGCGCACGGTCACCAGCGTATATCCGTCTTTCTCCTCTATGCCGAGCAGCTCCGACTCAATTTTTTTCTCTCTACCGCATCCTGCCAGCACGAGCACCGCCAGCAACAGCATAAATATCCTTGTTCTCATCGATTATATTTTTTCACTGATTAAAAAATAAGCAATACAAAGGTAGTCCAATGCCGACTACAAACAAAATATGCCTTTTGAAAATTTCACAATAAAAAAACATCCCAGAAACTTCACAGCCTCCGAGATGCCAAAATTCACACATGAAACAAATCTTATTTTCTTGCACTTGTAATGCCATTGTCAAGGACGGCCTCCGCCAAATGCAGTGCCTACTATACCGACACTGCCATACAATATAACGTATCGCCATCCTTCGTAAAAAAAACATTTACGTATGTCGAAATGTTCACTTTCCAAACAGAGATTACACAACTCCTGCATTCCGCCATCAACACGAGTCATCACAAGCGAAGTTTCCGCCTGCGACGACACCGACATTGCCAGCAACAATGCTGGAACAACAAACATCCTTTTCATAATCAAAACTTAAAAATCCAAACCTAAAACCATTGTATCACCACAAAAGTAATACACACACCTTGTAAAAACAATACTTTTGATATTTTAACTGCATTTTTACCGACAAATTGACAGTTTTACACGAAAAACCCCGAAAAACTTCGCAGCCTCCCGGGGATCATCACACATAAAACAAATCAATATGAAATAAAATTCTTTTAATCTATTCGCTTATCAAACCATGCCAATTGCCGACAAAACATCTGGAATTTGCCAGAGAAGCTTTGTCTGGACATTGCATCTATTTTTCAAACCTCCTTTTTCAAAATCAATATATCCTACCTCTTTTCGACGGCAAATTTATCACTTTGTAAACATAATTCCAAATAAATCCAACAAAATGTCACATTTTATCGACAAAAGATTGTCTTTTTCCATTTTTAAAGATTTGGATTCGTTTTTTTAGATTTCAAAATCATAGAAATCCGGAGTGCCGGCAAGCAAAGAGGCGCAAAAAGCCAGACGCATATACACACAAAAAGAACCGTTATCGCAAAAATACGACAACGGAACTATTCGTTCTGCGTAACCCTATTAAAGTATTACTTATTGATAGAGTGAGAAACCGACAGACGTGCACGACCTTTAGCACGACGGCGAGCAAGCACCTTGCGTCCGTCGGCAGTCGACATTCTTAAACGGAAACCGTGTTTGTTCACTCTCTTTCTGTTCGAAGGTTGGAATGTTCTTTTCATTTTTGTATCTTATTTCGTTATTATTCAGTATTTCGGACTGCAAAAGTAACCATTAATTTCCTAAAAACAAAGCAATCAGTCCAAATATTTCAGAAATATTTTCACATTCTTCTGATTTTCAAACCGATACATTAGCGCAAACGGTCGCAATCGTGGATGATTTTATAGTCTTTTTGGATACGGCTCTTCGCCATCAGCGTGCAGGCAAGCGCAAGCACAGGCAGCGGAGCTGTCATCGTGAATCTCGGCTCAACAACTGCCATAAAATATCCGCCAGCCACAACGGCAATTTCCGCCAACATGAGCAGAACGCCTACAGAACACAGCATTTGCTGCATTTTCAGGTTTTTAAACTTAGTGATTGTGACAAGCAAAAACACTGCAATTGCGGCGGCAAGCACACGTGCCACCAAGACAGCGCCGCCCAATTCAACCACCGGCTGCGCAACACGCAACGGCTCGACCGCCGGGAACGCCGCCGCCAAAGCCATCGCTATCACTGAAATAAGCAGATAAACCGTCTGCCAACGTTGTAGTACCATATTCTATTTTTTCTGCAAATTTACTATTTCCTCCAAATCCTGACAACACCTCGCCAACTTTTGCAATGACTTATGGCAAGATTTTTGCTCTTTATTTGTATATTCGCAAATAAATTCAATATACGACAATGACCGACTTCCACAAAAAAAGCATTCAATCGCTGCTTTCCGAGAAACGCCTTGCTGAGGCGTTCGCCGAACTGCGACAGACGGCACAGACGCTGCAAAACTGGCAATTGAACAACCGGCTCGACGAGCTGGAGGAGTCATACAAATATATGATCCGCTATGTTGCTGACGGATGCAACGACCCTCAACGCGAGGAAATCCACAACGGCATCACCGCAAAACTGATGGAGCTTGCCGACATTACCGAACAAGAGCTGACAGTGCAGAACTCGCCTAAACTATACTACGAGACGCTGCGCATGGAGCGCAAGTACCCCAGAAGTCTGGAGGCGCTGCTCGAGGCATACCGCGAATGTGCCGACAAGACAGCATTGTTCTACGAGCTGCCGGCAGACAAACGCGACAGTGACCAGGAGAGGACACTGCTAATGGAGAAAGAAAAAGCCGCCAACGCTGTTTTCAAGCATATATGGGTCACTTTTCCCGTGACCGCTAACGAAGCCGGCACGCTTGACAAGCTGTTTGCCGACGCCGACGCCACGGCAGAAATAAAGGAATTGGCGATGGCGGCGACAATGCTCAGTCTGCTCGAGCACTACAGCGAGCACCTTCTGCTGTCGCTGCTCGACCTCTATGCCGCAAACGCTTTCAACGACGCATCGCTGTCAATGAAAGCGCTGTGCTGCGCGCTGATTGCCATGCACTGCCACCGCGAAACCATAAAGCACTCAAGCGCCATCTCACTGCGTATTGCCAACATTGCCGACAGCGAGCGCGGACGCCGCGACATCATGACCGTGTTTCTGCAATTCATCCGCAGCCGCTCCACTGAGAGAATCAGTCAGAAGGTGCGCGACGAATTGGTGCCTAAACTGATGAAACTAAGTCCGGAGATGCGGCGCAAGATGCGCGACGGGTTTTCAGACGACATCGAAGAAATGGCAAAAAACCCCGACTGGCAGGAAATGCTCAACGAGTCGGGCATCACCGACAAGATGCAAGAGCTGAGCCGCATGCAGGCTGAAGGCAGCGACGTGTTTCTCAGTTCGTTCGCCAGGCTGAAGAGCTTTCCATTCTTCAACGACGTGGCGAATTGGTTTGTTCCGTTCACACCACGCCACTCGAGCATATTCCGCGTGTTTGCCGGCAACAGCGGCAGCATGTTGCTGTCGATGGTTGACCGCACAGGAGCATTCTGCGACAGCGACAAATTCTCATTCGCCCTGTCGGTAGCCACGATGCCCGACCAGCATCGCTCGATGATGATGGCACAATTCGACGAGCAGCAGGAGCAGGTCATCAACGAAATGGCAGGCAGCCTCCCCAACCCCGACAAGCAGCGGGAGAACATCGCCAACAAATATGTGCAAAGCCTGTACCGCTTCTTCAACCTGTTTCGCAGCCGCAACGATTTCTACAACCCGTTCTCGACAAGGCTCAATCTTATTGACGTACCGTTTGTCAGCGACGCCCTTTCCGACACAAAAAGCCTGCGGCTGATTGCCGAGTTTTATTTCAGCATGCAATGCTACACCGACGCGCTGTCGACATTCGGCAAAGTGTTGAAACAAGACTTGCCTACAGCCTCCGACTATCAGAAGACTGGCTACTGCCACGAGCAACTGAAACAATACGTGCTTGCCACCGCCGACTATGAGAAAGTCGAGCTGCTCAAGCCCAACGATGTGTGGACCCTCAAGCATCTGGCGCTTTGCTACAGGGCCGTAAACGATACGGAGAAAGCCATCGCCAACTACAAACGCGCGGAAGCGCTGCAGCCCGACAATGTGGCGCTTGCCAACAATATTGCCAACTGTCTGCTTGAAGGCGGACGGATTGAGGAGGCGTTGAAATACTTCTTCAAAGTGGACTATCTGGCATCAAAAGGCGAACGGACAATGCGCCCCATCGCATGGTGTTCGTTCCTGATTGGAAACTACAGCCAAAGTGTGGACTACTACAACCGCATCATCGCCAAGCAGCCCGGCGCAAACGACTACATCAACCGCGGACATGCCCTGCTGTGCAGCGGACAGGTGAAAGACGCCGTGGCAAGCTATATGGACGCCGTTGACAAATCAGGCGGCAGCGAGGTGCTGAAAACACTTGACGACGACCGCCACTACCTGCTCGATGCCGGTGTGGACAAACTCACCATCGCGCTGATATTCGACAAAATCCGATACAAAGGTTTGGGCACTTCGGAAAATATGTAGTAAATTTGCAAAAACATCAGTTATTATAAAAATATGAATTTCAAATCATTAATCATTCCATTATTATTTACAGCACCAATAATGACAAACGCTGAAAATATATTCTTTGAGGAATTCAAAACGACACACAACGTTGTGCCGTTTGACAGAATCGAGAAGAGTTTCTATGAGGAAGCAGTCGATTCAGGTATCAAACAAGCAGACCGCGAAATCGAGGTTATCGTCAACCAGCGCTCGCGCCCTACGTTTGAAAACACTATCGAGGCGCTTGAGAATGCCGGAGAGATGCTCAACCGCACGCTGCTCACATTCTATCCAATCCTATCGGCCGACGGCGACGAGGAAATGAACCAGATTTCGCTGCGCATCGCCCCGAAACTGGCTGAACACAGCGCAAACATCTCTCTCAACGAGAAGTTGTGGCAACGCGTAAAGGAGGTCTACGAAAACCGCGACAAACTCGACCTCAACACTGAGCAGAAAACGCTGCTCAAAAACACCTACGACTCGTTTGCCCGCAGCGGTGCAAACCTTGAGGGCGCCGACCGCGACGCTTATCGCAAGCTTCAGGCGGAATTGTCGGAACTGACGCTCAAATTCGAGCAAAACACGGTGAAATGCACTGCCGCGTATGAATTGTGGCTCACAAAAGACGACCTTGCGGGTCTGCCGGAAAGCACGGTGGAGGCTGCCGCTCTTGCCGCCAAGGAAAAAGGCAAAGAGGGTCAGTATCTTATCACGCTGCAACAGCCCACATACATGGCGTTCATGAAATACTCCTCACGCCGCGACCTGCGCGAGAAGCTGTACAAGGCATACAACACGCAATGCGTCGGCGGAGAATTTGACAACACAAAAATCCTGAGCCGCATCGCCGAAGTGCGCTACGAGATCGCCAAACTGCTTGGCTACAACACGTATGCCGACTACAGCCTTGAGGACACCATGGCGCAAACTCCTGCCAACGTCTATAAATTGCTCAATCAACTGCGCGACGCCTACAAGCCGGCATGGAAAAAGGAGCTGAAAGAGCTGACCGACTATGCTCAGAAACTCGAAGGCAAGAAAATCCAGCTCCAGAACTGGGACTACTCATACTATGCCAACAAGCTGAAAAACGAGAAGTACTCTTACAATGACGAGGAACTCCGTCCTTACTTTGAGCTCAACAACGTAATCAAAGGTGTGTTCGGTCTTGCAACGCGTCTCTACGGCTTGCACTTCACCGAAAACCAGAACTATTCGGTATACCATCCGGAAGTAAAGTCGTTTGACGTGACCGACGCCGACGGCAACTTCGTCGGTGTGCTCTACACCGACTTCTTCCCACGCGACACCAAGCGTTCAGGCGCATGGATGACTGAATTCCGCCCGGAGCGCATCGTCGACGGCGTCAGCCAGCGTCCGCACGTAACTCTGACAATGAATTTCACAAAGCCTACAGAAACAAAGCCTTCCCTGCTTACGTTCTATGAGGTGGAAACGTTCATCCATGAGTTCGGACACGGCCTGCACAGCCTGCTCGCTCAGACTAAATATCAATCAATGTCGGGAACCAACGTGTACCGCGACTTTGTGGAAGTGCCGTCGCAATTCAACGAGAACTTCTTGACACAAAAAGAATTCCTCGACAGTTTCGCACGCCACTACCAGACAGGCGAGGCTATTCCTCAGGAGCTTGTCGACAAGGTGATCAAGTCATCACAATTCGGCGCGGCGTATGCCTGCCTGCGCCAGCTCAGCTTCGGCTACCTCGACATGGCATACCACACAACGACAGCGCCTGTGACCGATCCTATCGCGTTCGAACGCGAGGCGATGAAGCAAGTGCAGATGTTCCCGGCCGTTGACGGATGCATCATGGCACCGCAGTTCAACCACATCTTCTCCGGAGGTTATGCCGCAGGCTACTACAGCTACAAGTGGGCAGAGGTCATCGAAGCCGACGCTTTCCAATATTTCAAGGACAACGGAATCTTCAATCCTGAAATTGCCAAGTCATGGAAGGACAACGTGCTTAGCCGCGGCGGCACAGAAGCCCCTATGGTGCTCTACAAGCGTTTCCGCGGTCAGGAGCCTACAATCGACGCTCTGCTGATTCGCGACGGCATCAAAAAAGAAACTAAAAAGAAGAAATAATCAATATTTCTTCGCAATCCCACCAAAACGAAAAGGCGCCCAAACGGCGCCTTTTCTATTTTGTTTTTCTGAACTACGTTTTCAATCCAACTCGCCGTCAAGCATTTTCTGACATCCGGCTTTCATAGTCTCACGACAAATGCTCCACTCGCGACGTATCCTTGCTGAACGTATATCCGTTTGCCTGATGGGTGGCAAGCACAAGCACTTCGGCAATCTGCACATGCTCCGGCGCGTTGGCGGCATACAGCACCACGTCGGCTATGTCGTCGCCGTTGAGCGGATGGATGCCGGCATAGACGCTGTCGGCTTTCGACTTGTCGCCACGGAAACGCGTGACGCTGAAATTGGTTTCCACAAGTCCAGGCTTCACGTTGGTGACGCGCACACAGGTGTCGACAAGGTCGATGCGCAAGCCGTCGGAAAGAGCCTTCACTGCCGCCTTCGTGGCGCAATACACATTGCCTCCGGCATAAGCCTGGTCGCCTGCAACGCTGCCTATATTGATTACGTGCCCGTGGTTGCGTTCCACCATGTGTGGCACAACGAGGCGCGTCATCGTAAGCAATCCCTTGATATTGGTGTCGATCATTGTTGACCATTCATCGATGTCGCCCTCAAATTCTTTGTCAAGGCCGAGAGCAAGCCCGGCGTTGTTGACCAGCACGTCAATGTCGCGCCAACGTCCAGTAAGGCTGTCGAGAGCCTCCTTCGCCGCCTTGCGGTCGCGCACGTCGAAAGCAAGCGTAGTCACCTCCACTCCTTCCAATTCAGCCTTCATAGCCTCCAACTTTTCCTTGTTGCGCCCGGTCAGCACCAAATCGTAGCCGCTGCCGGCGAATTTACGGGCACAAGCCTCTCCGATTCCGCTCGTAGCCCCCGTTATCAATGCTATTCTGTTCATTGTTGTCTAAGTTGTTTTTTCAAGGCAAAATTAGCAATAATCAGTAAAAAATGGCACCAACACGCATTTTTTAATTCTTTTGTTGCCCACCAGAGCCATTGCCGCCACCCTTCATCACGTCGTCGTTGCTGATTGAGCGTTCCGTGCGTTTCACGTTTACATTCATACTGCCAAGCCTCCATGACAGGCTGACTCCGAAGCGGCATGCATAATCCTTGTAATGCGACGTCTGCCGATAAGTGTCGGTGACAGTTGTGCTTGAATATTTTTTCCATGCCGAAAAGAAGTCGCTCGCAAAGAGAGATACCTCCATACGATCTTCTTTGAGGAATGAGCGGTTGAGCGAAAGTCCGTAGAAATTATATGAGCCCGAACGGCCTTGCAGCGAGATGTAGGGCGCGCCGTATCCGCCGTAAGCCGTAAAATCCAACTTCCACGGCAAACGTTGCTGCAGTTGTGCATAAAGATTGCCACCGAAACCACTGTTGCTTGAACCGAGTTCTTTGCTCCGCAAATCAACATAGCTGCCACTTGCCGACAACATGAAGCTTGTTTTATCAGTGATGTTCCAACTCATCCATACCGACAACGACGTGCGTTGCGTGCGCACATAGTTTCCATAAGTTGAGTTGCGCACGCCATCTTCGTCGACAAACGAATAGCCCGTCACGCCATTGTTGACAAAACTATAGCGCGCGTCGGCATTGAGGTTTACCTTCGAAGTGAAAATATTGTAACTCAAACTGATGCTATGGCTCTTCTCCGTCGACAAGTCCGGATTGCCGTAGCTGACATCGTTGGGCGTCGCCGAAATGCGGAACGGATTAAGAAACCCGATGCCCGGACGGTTCAAGCGCATATTGTAGCCGACGCGGATATTTGACATCTCCGAAAGCCCATAGCTTATGGCCGCCGACGGCACCACATCGTCAAAATTCTTGCTGAAGTTGCGGTCGGGATGACGTTCATATTCCACGTTCATAAACGTATGCTCATAGCGCACTCCCGTCTTGAACCCGAATTTCTGTATTTTCAGATTATAATCCGCATATGCCGCCACAATGTTCTGACGCTGGCTGTAGTCAACCGAACTGTCTTCGTCGCCCGGCAAAGAGCCGTCAACCTGCTCCAGCAGCAGCGTCTGGCTGTCGCTGGCATTTTTGCGCGCAATGAACTTCATTCCCGCATCCACATAATGGTGTTCATTGATGGGATTCACATAGTCTACCTGCACGGTGTGCTCCGCAATGTGCGATTTGTTGTCCTGTCCCTGAGCGTATGTGATAAACGGCACCGATACCACATCGGAATACGTTGTTTCTGTCTGTGTCCGCTTCGGTGATTTGTCAAACTTATACGACACTGTCAGCAACTCGTCTTTCTTCTTGAACGAATGCTGATAGTCGACACCTACCGAATGGCTGCCATATTTCGACAAGCTTTTGTCCAACGTATTGTAGGAATAGACCGGCACCTGTGCCGCATCAAGCATTACGAACGACGACGTGCCGTGGCTATTGTCGCGCCATGTGTAGAAATCATAACTGAACGTCACAAGATTGAGCGAGTCTGCCTCGTAACTGCCCGACAGCGATCCATAGTGCATCTGCGAGCGGCTGCCGTCAGCGCGGCTGACACTGCGTAATGTCTGTTTCACTCTTCCGTCGGAGTCATAGTCATCACGCTCATAGTCAGACGAAGAACTATTGTTGCGGCTTTCATAACTATACGAATAGTTGCCGCTCATCGTGAATTTCCCAACTTGGACCGAACCGTAGGCATAGGCCGACGGACCTTTGTTGCTGCCGGTCAGTCCGGCCGAAAGGTTATACCCCTGCATCCTTGAGCCCTGCGTGACGATGTTTATGATTCCGCCCACTCCCTCCGCGTCATATTTGGCACCGGGGTCGGTTATCACCTCTATCGACTTCACCGAACTTGCCGGCAGGCTGCGGAGCACCTCCTTCGGGTTGTTGCTCATCATCGTGTTTGGTTTGCCGTTGACATAGACCTTGAAATTCGACGAACCTTTCACCGTTATGTTGTCCTGACCGTCGACCGTCACCATAGGCACCTTGCGAAGCATCTGGATAGCCGTTTTCGACAACGCCTCGGGGTCGTCTTCAACGCGATATGTGACTTTGTCGATATCCGCCTTCACCAAAGGCTTCTGCGCCACCACGCTGACCTCTTCAAGCTCAACGCCGGAAACAAGCGCCACGCGTCCGAGGTTGCACACACGCGCCGAGTCGCCCACCGCAAATTCAATGGAACGTTGACGCATACCTGTGCCGCTTATCGTCAGCGTATAAACTCCCGGCTCAGCCAGTTTCTCGTCAAACGCGCCGTCGACTCCGCTTATGCCGAGCGTCGGTTCTGTTCCTCCGCGCTTGTCTACACGAAGCGTGGCATACGGCACCGGCTCATTTTCCAACGAGTCGACAACCACTCCTACAACACTGAAATTTTTGGAATTACCTATCCCGACAAATGCCGCCAGTAACAACACTGCAACAAGAATCCGCTTCATCAAAATCTTTTGTTTTATATCATTGTGAATTATTGCGCAAAGATAGTGCAAGGTGAGCGAAAAACAAAATCAAGTTTGCTTGAAATTTTGTTTTTCCGAGCCGCAGCCTATCTTATCAAAAGATAGTGCAAGGTGAGAGAAGAGCAAAACAAATTTATTTGATTTTGCGCTTCCGAACCTAAGGTTTAGCGTTTATTAAAGTGTTGATTGGAGCGTTTTCGGGAGACTCTCTGCTCTCCACTTCGCTCTTTCCTCTTGCCACGTGCATCTTACTTTTGGCGAGTATTTATATACGAGTCCCGACCCATATTACACCCCAGCGTTGAACATCTGACAGGTATAGATGTGTCGTCCGATTCTATTAGGCCGATGATGTCGAAAGGCATTTGATTCGTTCCGACCCTCAGCATATAGCAGTGGGTGTCAGAGAGGATAGTTTGCGTAATCTCACTGTCCTCCTTGAATACCGGCTTCGGCTCGGTGAAAGCAACCGAAGCGCGGGCGTTGGGTATGGTTTCTACCGAGCTATAAAGTAATTGCTCCATCTCTTTGCTTTTTCGGCAAAGGTATGGAGCAATCTATGCGGTGGGAAAGAGTGATTATAAGAACAGAATAGATTTATTAATACCTAAAATTGGGTTCTAATACATTCTTCCGATGTTATGTCCCCAAGCGCTTTCAAGAAACCTGACAAGTCGATTCCATGTATCTCTATTACCTTCAATCTTTATACTTGTTGTTACATCTTTCATCTGTGGGCCATACACTAATCGAATCTCACCATCTTTAAACAGGGCAAACATTGTGTTCCAATGCCCATTAGAAAGTAAGACAAAAGATTCAACTATTTCTCGTTGACCGGTTATAAATTTGTTTCGACCCCAAGAATTCCTATTTATTTCATTTTGGGAACGACCGGAAAATGTGCTTGAAAGAATCATGCTTTGATAATTTTCAGAAGAATCGGAATATCCTATAATTTTTAATTGATAGGCGTTATTGTCTTCGTTTTCGAAAGTGTCGTAATAACGTAGAATAATTCTTAATTCTCCATAGGGATTAGGTCTTACATAATGATCATCCCCGTCTTTCTTATATTCGCTTATTGGAAATGAAATTTCATCAACAATCACAGATTTGCTCCAAGCAAGAAGAGTTGAAAGCGACATTAAAGTTACTATAAAAATTTTGTGAATTGTGACCATAATTATTTGATATTTTTTCTGCAAAATTAATGATTATCTTTGACGAAGATCAAACAAGCAAATGCAATATTACAAATAATTTCTGAATTAGCAAAATTCCGTCTGCTTTTTGCACTTCGAATTTTAATATAGGAAACAAAACACCACAAAAGTTAGCTGCAATACAAATCAATTCATAGCATTAAATATTCACTATATTATTGCTTACATACCGGCGTCAAAATCATACCGCCTGCTTGAAGGACTGAAATCCTACGACACGGCGGAGAACTGGCGAAACAATGCACCGAAAGCATCGCGCAACTCGCGTTTTTCCGCCAGCTGCTCGCTCAGTTGCTTCGCCTTCGAATAAATCACCTCGGCAAAACTCGTATCACCGTTGCTCATCGCCGTTGCAAAGTCGCAGCCAAGAGTGGCTCCGGCATTGCTGTACTCATAAAGCGTCCATAAGCGGTAGGCGGCATCGTCGCCTCTTTCAGCACGACATTTTTCCACAGCCATAAGCACGGCGTTGTCCACATCCGCCATTGCGGGCAGGTCGCCCGAAGCACATGCCGTCTGTCGAAGAAGAGCAAACAATTGCGCGTCGCCTTCAAGCGTGTCAGACTTCAGCGTGCGCTCACTCATTTCCTGCAAAATGGATTTATAAGTATTTTTCATTATCGGATTTATTAGAGTTAGATTTATCGTACATTGCAAATATATTAATTCAAATCTATTTCACGCAATAATTACAGCGTGCTTTTTTGTTAAAATTACCTAATCCAACACTCTTTTACCCAATGGCTTCATCACCTCGCCACGCCTTCTGATTAAAGATTGTTAATTACGCATCACGCGTCTTGGTCTATGCCGGAAACGTTGTAATTTTACTATTTAAAATGCATATGAATATGAAAAATGCTATAATCGTAGGCGCCACTTCGGGTATCGGTCTTGAGGTGGCACGCATAATGCGGAGCGAGGGCGTCAACATAGGGGTGGCTGGCCGCAGAGAGGACAGGCTGCGCAAGTTTGCCGAAGAAGGCGGCAACGTTGTGTGGCAACGCATCGACGTGACCGACGAAAACGCAGGCGGGCTGCTCGTTGATTTGGCGGAGCGCATGGGCGGCGTCGACACCATCCTGCTCGTTTCTGGGATAGGAAGCCAGAACCGCGACCTCGACCCGGGCATAGAAATCGCAACGGCAGAAACAAACGTTGTGGGATTCACCCGTATGATCGATGCGGCATTCAACTATCTGAAAAGCCATGGTGGCGGACACATCGGCGCCGTAAGCTCGATTGCCGGGACTAAAGGGCTGGGCATCGCCCCGGCATACTCTGCCACAAAACGCTTTCAAAACACTTACATACAATGCTTGGCGCAACTGTCGGCAATGACTCGCGCCAACATCACGTTCACCGACATCCGTCCGGGATTTGTCGACACCGACCTGCTGCGGTCGGGCAACTACCCGATGCTTATGCGCCCGGAAAAGACCGCACGAATGATTGTCGACGCCTTGCGCCGCAAAAAACGCGTGGCGACAATCGACTGGCGATACCGCTTGCTCGTGGCGGTATGGAGAATGATTCCCGACTGCATCTGGGAAAGAGCGGAAATTCAAACAAAACAATAAAATAATAGAAATGAAAAAACTTTTTGCAACAATCATCGTTGCGTCAACGGCTGCGGTGGGCTTTGCCGCCACTCCGTTGTGGATGCGCGATGTAAAAATCTCGCCCGACGGAAAGCAGATTTCATTCTGCTACAAGGGCGACATCTACAAAGTTGCCTCTACTGGAGGCTCTGCCGTGCGGCTAACATCGCACGACTCATACGAGTCGGTGCCTGTATGGTCGCCCGACGGAAAGCAGATTGCTTTTGCCAGCGACCGATACGGCAACAACGATGTGTTTATTATGAATGCCGACGGTGGTTCGGCAGTGCGTCTGACCACAAAGTCGGGAGGCGAGGTGCCAGAGGCTTTCTCACCCGATGGAAAATATGTCTATTTCTCAGCCAACAATCAGAAACCTGCGGCAAGTGCGCTGTTCCCCGACGTGTTGCTTGAACTGTACAAAGTGCCAGCCACTGGCGGACGTCAGGAGCAGGTGCTCCCTACTCCAGCCGAATGCCTGTCGTTTGCCAAGGACGGCAGCATGTTTGTCTATCAGGACCGCAAAGGCTACGAAGACGTTTGGCGCAAACACCACACGTCGTCCGTGACACGCGACATCTGGACATACAACATCAAAACAGGCAAACACACCAACCTGACAGCTCATGCCGGAGAGGATTTGTGCCCGGCTTTGTCAGCCGACGGCAGCACGGTGTATTTCCTCAGTGAGCGCAATGGGGGCTCGATGAACGTATACGCCATGCCTCTCAACAGTCCGAAAGCATTGACAAAAGTTTCCGACTTCAACACTCACCCGGTGCGCTTCCTCAGCGTTGCCGACAACGGCACGATGTGCTACACCTACGACGGAGCCATCTACACTCAGCTAAACGGTGAGAAACCGGTGCTCGTCGACATCGACATTGTGCGCGACGACGTTGACCTGCCGTCAAGCCTGTCGTTCACAAACGGCGCTACTTCGGCAAGCGTGTCGCCCGATGGAAAGCAGGTGGCTTTCACCGTGCGCGGCAATGTGTTTGTGACATCGGTGGAGTACGGCACAACAAAACAAATCACCAACACAGTGGAGGGTGAGGCCGATGTGGACTTCGGTGCCGACAACCGTTCGCTCGTATATGCCAGCGAACGCAACGGGCATTGGGGGCTTTACACGGCTCGCATAAAACGCTCCGACGACCTCAACTTCCCGAATGCCACTCTAATCGATGAGCAACCGCTGCTCGCAGATTCGCTCGCCGACCGCCAGAATCCGAAATTCTCGCCCGACGGAAAAGAGGTGGCTTTCATTGAGGATGAATGCCGGCTTATGGTGGTCAACGTCGCCACAAAGGCTGTGCGGCAGGTGACCGACGGTTCGGAATGGTTTATGGGTGGTTTCAACTACGCTTGGTCGCCAGATGGAAAATGGTTCTCGCTTGAAATCATCGGCAACGGACACGACCCTTACTCCGACGTGGCTATAGTAAAGGCTGACGGATCGGAAAAGCCAGTGAACTTGACTGGAAGCGGATACTTCAGCTCGCAGCCGAGATGGGTGCTCGACGGAAACGCTGTGCTTTTCCTCACAGACCGCTACGGCATGCGCAGCCATGCTTCGTGGGGTTCGCTCAACGACGTGATGCTTGTGTTTATGAACAAGGACGCCTACGACAAATTCCGGCTTAGCAAGGAGGATTACGAATTGCAGAAGGAATTGGAAAAGGAGCAGAAGAAAAATGCCGAAAAGGCTGACACCGACAAGAAAAAAGGCAAAAAGAAAGACGACAAGAAGGCTGACAAGAAAGAAGAGAAAAAAGACATTGACGTGCAACTTGACGGCATCGAGGACCGTATTGTGCGCATCACGCCAAACTCTTCCGAAATTGCCGATGCCATCGTCGATGCCGATGGAGAAAGCCTGTACTACCTGTCGGCTTTCGAGGAGGGTTACGATCTTTGGAAACTCGACTTGCGCAAAAAGAGCACGGAATGCCTGAAGAAACTCGACACGTCGTCGGCTCAGTTCGACGTGCAGAAAGACGGCAAGTGCATTTTCATTCTCGGCTCACGCATAATGCAGAAACTCACCGTGGCTTCCGACAAGATGGAACGCATCAGCTACAAGGCTGAGATGAAGATGGATTTGGCAAAGGAACGCGAATATATGTTTGACCACGTTTGCCGCCAGGAGGCCCGCCATTTCTACCGCACTGACATGCACGGTGTGGACTGGCCGATGATGACAGCTGCATACCGCAAGTTCCTGCCTCACATCAACAACAACGCCGACTTTGCCGAGCTGCTCAGCGAAATGCTCGGTGAGCTAAACGTGTCGCACACGGGTGGCAGATACCGTGCTGGTGCCCGCGGAGAAGCCACTGCCAACTTAGGTCTGTTCTACGACCTTTCGTATGAAGGAAAGGGCGTGAAAATCGACGAGGTGATTGCCGGAGGTCCTTTCGACAACGCGTCTTCAAAGGTGAAGAAGGGATGCATTATCGAGAAAATCAACGGACAGGAAATTTCTGCCGACACCGACTTCTATGCGCTGCTCGCCGGGCTGACCGGAGAGAAGGTGCTGATTTCGCTTTCCGATGGCGGCAAGCAGTGGGACGAGGTGGTGAAACCTATCTCTGACGGCGCTTGCGGTGCTTTGCTCTACCGCCGATGGATCAAACAACGCGCCGCCGACGTGGACCGCTGGTCAAACGGCCGCTTGGGATACGTACATATCGAATCGATGGACGACAACAGTTTCCGTACAGTGTACTCTGACGTGCTTGGTAAATACAACAAGAAGGAGGGCATCGTGATCGACACCCGTTTCAATGGTGGCGGACGCCTCCACGAAGATATCGAAATTCTGTTCAGCGGAACAAAATATCTCACTCAGGTGTACCGCGGAAGAGAAGCGTGCGACATGCCGAGCCGCCGATGGAACAAACCTTCAATCATGGTGCAGGGCGAGGCCAACTATTCCAACGCTCACGGAACGCCTTGGGTATACAAACACATGCGTCTCGGCAAACTTGTCGGCGCTCCGGTGCCTGGCACCATGACAAGCGTTTGGTGGGAACGTCTGCAGGACTCTTCGCTGATTTTCGGCACTCCGGTCATCGGATACCGCACCGCGGAAGGAAATTACCTTGAGAACTCGCAACTGGAGCCCGACATCTATGTGCTGAACTCTCCTGAGGACGCTGCCAATGGTTTGGACGCACAACTGAAAGCTGCGGTCGACGAGCTCCTTCGCGAACTCGACGCAAAAAAATAAGCCCTAACACGGCTTGACTAAGACAAGCGGATGCGACACCTCTCGCATCCGCTTATCCTTTAATATTGCGAACGTTGCGACAAAAAAACTCCGTAAATGTTTGCCGTATGGAAAAATATGCGTACATTTGCACGCCATTACAGAAGTCGCCTTTACCAGCGGCGCGTAACTTTGTAATAATAAAAAAGATATAGAAATGAAAAAAGACATTCATCCATCAAACTATCGCGAGGTTGTTTTCAAAGATATGTCGAACGGCGAAACTTTCATCACTCGCTCGACTGTCGCTGCTAAGGAGACAATCGAAATCGACGGCGTTACTTACCCGCTCGTAAAACTCGAAATCACGAGTTCTTCTCACCCTTTCTTCACTGGTAAGCAGAAATTGGTCGACACAGCTGGCCGCGTAGACAAGTTCATGAGCCGCTACGGAAACCGTCTCAAGAAATAAGGTTCAGAAGAACATCAAAATATCCTCAAAACAAAACAACAAAGCAGGGACAGCCTCTTCGGCAGTCCCTGCTTTGTTGTCTAACGCACACTTATGCACACAAGATGCCCTATCCGTAAGGTCTGGCTGTTTTCATCATAAGCCAAGGTATGTTTTCAACGCCTCGACATATTCTTCAAAAGCCTTTCTTCCATCGTAAGTAATTGAGCATGTCGTCCTGGGACGCTTGCCCGACATTCCCTTTTCAATAGAAATATATCCCGCGGTAGACAGCTTTTCAAGCTGAACGCTGAGATTGCCGGCTGTAGATTCGGTTTTCTCCTTGAGATAAACGAAATCTGCCTCTTCAACATTCATCAGTATGGAAATTACAGCAAGACGGAGTTGCGAGTGCAGAAGCGGATTCAGTTCTTTCATTTTTCTTTTCGTGCCTTATGGTTGAGAATATGGCCGGGAATTATCATCATCGCCACAAACGCGATTATAAACAATGGCATATACCATGATGCATAAAGCTCTACATCCCCGGCGATGCATGCCTCCGTAAATAAGCCTGCAAACAATCCTATCGCACCTCCAACAATAAGCGTTGTCTCTTTGAAAACAATTCCCTGGGCAACCTCGGCGAAGGGAACGATTATCAGAGCGAACGCCAACATCATAGGCCATGCGTCAATTCCTTTGACAAGCAGAAATGCGAGGCAGATGGCTGTGGCGGCGATTGCACTGAAGCCGACTGTAGACCAAATGCGGGATGTGAGTGTGTCGGAATAATTTTTTACCCCTTTTTCAATCTGTTGTTTCTTTGCCTTTATCGGAGCAACGATGCCTCCAATAATCCAAACAAGAAACCATAGCCAGTTCCACACAGGATTTTGTGTAATCACGAGGAGTATCCATATCAACGCAGAAACGGCAACTGTCAGGTAGCCAAACAGCAGCAAAATGCGTCCATCGCCAATATAGCGTTGCTTCGTGAGTGCTATCATCGAAGTTATCACTTCGAGACTTTCTTTTTCGGTGAGTTTTCTGTCTTCCATTTTATGAAAAATTTGATGGTTAATACTTGGTTTATAAAATAAACCATTTGGCTTTGAAAAAAGAGCGGTCTCGCCTGTCCGCCCTTGGTTCAAGTGCAAATTTAATTCGGTTTATTTTATAAACCAAATTTTTAAGAGAAAATTCATTGACAGTGCGCCTATTCCCAGCTTGTATGGCAGAGGCGCACTGCAACCTTCTTCATCTATGCATTAACCTTATTCCACTATGATTTTCCGAACGTTTGACGGATTAGCGTTTAGAACAGGACGCAAAATATATATTCCAGGCGTCAAACCAGAGATTTCCGCTTCTTTCATATTCGTCCGTATGCAGACGCCCATAATATCAAAGACATCATAATTTGTGTCGCCATCAGAAACGACATCTTCCACACCACTGTCATCACCGACAACAAACGTTCCCTCAAACAACGAAATCAAGCCTTCCGTATCCGATGCCGCTCGGATTCTATAGCGGTAACTGCCGTCATCCAACGATGAGACATCAAAACCTATGCGTTTGGTTGCTGCCTCTCTATTTGCACTGGCTGTTCTTATACTCTTTATGAGTGAAAGAGTCTGCGACTTAACTACTTCTCCATTTTTAAAAGCCTCAAACTCATAGTAGTCGGCACTCTCATCCACTGGAAGCGTAAGCACTCGTTCGCGGCCCTCTGTATACACTTTCACAAAAGCCTCCACTGTCTCATCCTCGACAATCTCAAATTTATTCCAAGCTTCCGACGCTTCATAATACTTCTTGGCTCCAACCGGCACACGGATTCGCGGATTGCTTTTTGTTATAAACACATCATTCGGCAGCATTTTTGGCGGACAAATCCAATGTGCGGTCACTTCTGTCAGTGCTCCGTTCACAAATGTATATGCTCCAATATAAGAAACCGAACCTGGGATATCAATGGTCTTGAGTCCGTCAAGATACATCATAGACTGTCCGTAAAGCACCTGCAATGATGGCGGAAAAACGAATTCAGTCAATTTCGGACACCCCTCCATCGCGCTGAAAAATCTCAATCGCGAATTTTCAGGGAATGTCACGGTCTGCAGTTCCATGCAATATTTAAAATCATCAACCACATATTTTACAGAGGATGGGAAGGCTACCGAAACAACTTTCGAGTTGTTAAACGCGCCTTCAGTTCTGACCAACTTATATTCTTTCCCATTATAACTAACCGTTTCAGGCAATACTATATCTCCTGAATATTGTCCCTCGCTTGGTGGTAGCAGAACGGCTTTGCTGCCGCGCAATCGATACCGCAGTCCTGCAATATCGGCATAAATGGTTGCCTCTTCAACCGGCATCTCATCCAATGAGAAAAAACACCACGGCTTTGTCAATCTATAGGTGGGGAGGGAGCCTGACGGCACGTGTATCTCTACAGGTGTCGGACACATGGAGCCTTTATAATCCACATCGTTATAACCCGACAACTCCAAGATATTCAACGGAGTATTGACTGGTCTTTTCCACTTCAAAAACAAATCCTTGATATTCGTTGCAAGTGACAAATCTCCCATACGCCACACTGTCGACGGTATCACAAGATCTGCAAATGCTCCACAAAATGCCCTCACTCCGATTTCCTGCAAACCTTCAGGCAGCCGGAAATGATCCGGGACTACCTGTCCTCTATTTTTGCAGAAGAACATAAACCCATAATCCTCTATCACTTTCAATTGTGAGTCTTCTTCTATTTCAATATCGTCAATTACTGCCGATTCGAATGCTCTTTTTTCTACCACTTCAACAGTTTTGGGTATAAACACCTTGTCCAATTCCATGCAGGCGGCAAACGCTCTCCTTCCTATCGACTTGACTGTATATTCTCTTCCGTCCACTTTTATAGACGACGGTATGATTATACGTCCTTGGTATGTAGAATTAAGTTCGTTTTTGGCAACTACCCTTGCTGACATGGCTCCAGGGTCGAGAACGTAATATATCCCGTCAACACATATTACTCCATCATCGACCGGATCATCCAAGCCTCCTGTGCCGGTGACTTCAACATTTGTCTGATTTCCTTCTCTATCACAAAGCGCAGCCAGCATGTCGTCCGGTTTTTGCATTCTCCCGACTGCACAGTCACTTGCTTGTTCTTTTGAGTTCGGATTTACAGCTGCTGCCTCCATATAACAAGACAACATCAGCATCGCCAACAGCATTGCCGGCAATAGTCTTCTTCTGTGGTACTTACTGGTAATCATAATTACTTGTACTATGTGTTAAATGAAATCCTTAAAAGATTATTATGTCTAAGCAAAATATCCACTACGTTTACAAATTTATAGTCACAAACCACCTTTTACAAATGTTTTGTTGGTTAAAATTCATTAAATATGTTTTTAAACATACTTTTTCTATTCTTTATATCTCACTGAGACACAACGCAATGACAATGATATAAAAACAATTACAGAATCAAGCAAACCGCTATCGAAGAGCGATTCCTTACGCACAACAAACATTGCGAGGGAGCATGTGGTTACCGACATGCCCCCTCGCAATATGTTTCGTGGATGCGTTACTCTCCCCACCTTTTCGGTTGCCATACGGAACCTTCGCGGAAGTGCTGGATGGGTAGGTCCTGAGTAGTGTAAACCACATAGAAGCGATTATGCCTTACCAATCCACCCTCGTAGAAAACCCAGCTTTTGCCTGACCGATCGCCGGCATACCAGTTCCAATTCTTCTTATCCCAAAACTGGTTGAACTTGTTTTCTTCCGTTTCTGTAGCATTCAAGCGCAGCTCACTTCCGCCAGTCGATGAGATAATCACGTCGTGGTTGTCGATATTGGCGAAACCTATGGCGGTAATCTTCTTCGACGGGTCGATGTCTATGCTCTCGTCATAGTACTTCACAAAAAGATAGTTGTTATCGAGCGCTCCATCCATATCATGATCAGCATGCACGCCTCGCGGAATGTAGTATTTTCCACCGTTGAAGTCTTTGGCTGTTCCCTCTTGACAGAACACGGCATCCACGATGCCTAAGCATTTGTCGCTTGGCGCCAACGCATAATAGATATACTTGTCGTCATTGTCTGTAGCGTCTATATAATGGTGGCAAGTCGGCTCGAATGCATATCCATTTTCACACGGAGCATTGGCGTTTGCCATGACTGGATAGTAAGTCAAGTAGTTGTTCTGATCGTTCGGGTCTTGCGCAACAAAGGGTGTTGGTTCTCCATTCTTATGCCCGTTCGAGCCGCTCTTGATCATAATGTCTGCCAACACCAATCTCGACTTTGCCCGCTGCACCACCTGTTTAGAGTCGAGGTAGTCGTCTTTGGCGTTTAGCAACTCGCTGTAGTTGTTCAGCAGACGGGTGACTGCCTCAATGTCGGCTTCTGTTTTATCCGTAACCACTTGGTCGTAGGTAAACGCTATCTGACCAACCAGCTCTTCGATAGGATACAGACGGCAGAGGGTGTTGTCTTTATCATCGCTGCTTACGTTGTAGCCAATGAGCGCCCACTTACTGTCGGAACCGTCGGTATTGAAGCCGTCGAGCCACTTCTGCGGATCGTCGATGGCAAGGTCGCCTCCGGTAGAGGTTTGCAGGGATACTGCCTTGCTGGCTTTCTCGTAGTTCTCGTTTTGGTAAGCCACGTCGAAATGTCCCTCCGCATAGTCGCTATGGGCATTCGCATAGATATCTTTCCACGTCTTGCCGGTGCTTGTTGGTTTGCTGCGCGAGAGGCTGCCCTGCGCGTCAAAGCCAACGCTATATTCATAAACGTTCTCCTGACGGCCGTAGATATAGATGTTGTAGCCGCCAAACGAGCCTTGCGTGATAATGTCGGTGCCCCAATCATCGTAGAATGCGGTCGTATTGATGTTGTCTACGTTCAAAGCTCTGACAAAGGTGGGCGAAAGCAGTGCCAGCAAGGCGGGGTCTTTCTTCTCCTGCTCGAAGGCCGACATATTCATGCGCACCTCCGACATCTTCACGCGATACAGATTCAGATAGTATTCGTATGACTCGCTTGTGGAGAGGCTTCCGCTCACTCCAAGGTCAAACGAGCCTGTCCAGACATAGGAGGGCTTCTTTTTCAGCATAGAGGTCAATTGTCTTTCATATTCCGCGTCTCCCAGAAAATCCTTAATATCCTTCAATATGCCTTTTTCTGAAGATGTCAGACCTTTCTTTCGTGTCTTCTTAAACGATGCTCCCACATTGACCGACCAGTCCTCCATAGTCTTCTCGTAGCTGTCGCCCGAGAATTCAAGCATCGAGAACTGTTTTTGCGTGGTGTTGGCGGTCAGATACTCCTCGCCAAGCTTGCTGATTTGGTCATAAAGGAGCACGCTGCCAAGCGTGTTGCCTACCGGACCGTAGCAGCGGGTTCCCTTGCCCAACACTTCGCTGTAAACGGAGGTGATGGCATCTCCGGATTTTGTCGTGGCGCCTTTCTGTCGGAGCACCATCAACACGGTGCGTGCCTTCTCTGGAAACTCTTTGGGTATAATCTTTACCGGAATGACCACAAATGGCTTGTCGAGTGCTTTCTGCATTTGGGCAACGGCACACCACTTGCCGTCTTTGCGTTGCTCGCAGTTGAATTTAACGTACTCGTTCTGCGCTGTCTCTATGTCCACCATGCGCAAAACGCTCAACGGCAAGGCTCGACTGTCCTCGTCACCCTCTTCTATTATATGTATAAGCACACTGCCGGCCACATCATTTGTCCCTTGCGGCACATATTCTTCGATTCCTACCTCTCCTTTCAGGACTCCATCATCCTGGCATCCAGTCAAGCAAAATAGTCCACTTAGAATCGACAGCGATGCCACCGAACTTTTCAGATACTTTATTCGCATAATTCTGTTTTTTAGTATTGGTAAATAGTGTGTGAAAGTATATAAAAAAAGCATCGGAGACGTGCCAAAACCACAAAATCAGGTGTCAATTCTACAATTCAGACGTTTTCGAACGGTTTGCAGCTACCTTCATCAGGTATTCGCTGGGCAAAGAGCCTGTGTATTTCTTGAAGCTTCTCAATGCAGTTTCTTTCGACCGGAAGCCAACGAGGAAGAAAGCGTCCTGCACACTCTCCACCTTGCCATCTTCCGCAATACAACAGAAAGCCTGCACTCGGTGGCGGTTAATCAAATCGGCAAAGTTGACGTAGCCTGCCTCCTGTATGGCTTGGGCAAGATAACTGCGGTTGGTGCCCAACATCTGAGCCAGACTGGCAACGGTGAGGTCTGGGTTTTTCCACACTTTCTCCTCTTCAAGCAAATGGTTTAGCCGAATGACAAGAGAATTTTCTTCTTCCTCCGACGGCGAGCTTGACTTTACAGGTTCTACTGGCAATTCGGTGTGACAATCCGATGGGAGGCAAAAGCGGGCGAACAGTTCCTCATAGGTCACTATCATAGCAAACGTAAGGCAAACAAACAGATGCACCACACTGACCGACGCGCTGCGTGTCAGCATAAACACGGCATAAAGAGCGGAAATCAGCAGAATGGTGTACGTATAATGCCTTATCCAACGCAAACGGACACGGCTCTTCATCCAGTTATAGGGGATGACGTGGAGCAGCAGAGCGGATGGAAGAATGATTCCGAAAAGAAGAATAAGACGCCAATAGACATTCGGCTCGCCGATGTGGGCAAGCATATCGCCAAACGTATGCAACTGACGGAGCTTAATTCCTGACAGATAAAAAATGACTCCAATTAATATGGCTGGCAACAACAGCATGAACAAACGCCGTGCATTGAGCCATCCCGGACGAATCACCTCTATAGGATATAAACAAAGCAGCGTCACCATAAGCAATCCACCAACCAAATTCACAGGCGGAAGTACTCCCGACGGCACCAACTGCCCGTCCACAAAGGCGCGGCTGGAGAACAACAACGCCAAAAACATCCATACAAAACTGAGGGTAAGCCGCGACCGGTCGCCATCGCACCGGCGCATCCATAGAATAAGAATAAAAGCACATAAGGCAAACGCACACGAAGCACTGCCTAACACAAATTGCATTAGCGCCATTTTTCGGCTCCTCCTGTCGCCTGTAGTGAAGGTGTTAATTCATAGTTCATCATTTAGCTCCTTTTCAAGGCAAAGATAAGTATTTTTCCCAACGAAACAAGCTATCCCCAAGGAAAACCGCCGAAGAGCGGTTGTAGAAATACCATCGCCACATCGTCATCGTCGCAGAGCGACGGCACTTTTCCGTAACCCGGTACGCGGAGCGAAGCGGATGCGTGCCGG